>Ga0247739_10000093_pt1 | contig 30539 bp, 18 predicted proteins | sample UWRJL058202B2_FD_180943 | JGI IMG/M metagenome (GOLD analysis project Ga0247739, IMG submission 180943) | Plant litter microbial communities from Arlington Agricultural Research Station in Wisconsin, United States - UWRJ-L058-202B-2 | ecosystem: Environmental > Terrestrial > Plant litter >...
CTAAGTTTTTCAACCTATTATTTTTTATTACCTGCAAAGCAAAAGGTTAGTATTGAGACCGTTCAAAAGAAAACAGGTAATGGTCAGCAGCTAAAAATCGTACTTCCTGACGGAACATTGGTTACACTTAATGCCGGTTCTGCACTTTCTTATCCCCAACAATTTGAAGATACGTTACGGGAAATCAGCCTGACAGGTGAAGCTTTTTTTAAAGTCGTGCCCAACTCCAAATCACCATTTATTATTCACACCGGCGACGTCACAACACGTGTTTTAGGCACTTCTTTCAATGTAAGAGCATATCCTGAAACTAAGGAAGTTCAGGTTGCGGTGGTGGAAGGAAAAGTAAAAGTGAAAGCTACTACGATTCAGGGCAATGAAGAAAACAGTGTGTTTGTGACCAGAAGTGAAATGGCAACTTTTCAAAAACATGAGCAGGAGCTAATCGTGAGCGCTTATGATGAAAAAGAGCAGATAGGCTGGAAAGACGGAATTCTCTACTTCGAAAAATCGGATTTTACTTCGACCGTAAAAAAACTGGAACGCTGGTATGGTGTAAAAATCCAAATATCAGACATGAAAAGAATGGATTCTACGTGGAGGTTTAATGGGAAATTTCAAAATAGACCGCTGGATTACATTCTGGGTGTGATGAGTTATCCAAACCTGTTTTCATACAAAATTAAAAAAGACACTGTAACTATCCTTTAAATGCTGCTGATCATGCTTTTGAATTCGAGCTAGGAAAAAAACCGGTAACCATAACAATTACCGGTTTCGCGATATGACTTTACCGCACACAAGAGTTGGCGCTCAATCAGGTAACGGCAAAAGTCATTTGTAATGAATTTTGAAATTCAAACATCTAAAATTATGGAATTAAAACTACTACAACAAATTGTAGCGATGTCAAGGTATGCAGTGATCGGGATGGTTTTACAATGCCTTTTTGTTGGGTTACTCTCCGCAACCGAGAGCAACGCTCAGGAGCAAAGCATTGAAAAAATATTTATTTCTATTAATCTTAAAGATGTTCCACTGGAGGATGCGTTTGTGGAAATTGGTAACAAAACAAACTTCAATTTTCAATATGACCAAAAGCTGGTTCAGAGTAAAAAGCTGGATCTAAACTTTACAGGAACAAGTATTGGGAAATTATTAAGACATATTTCAAAAGAAACGAATCTGAGTTTTAGCCGCGTCAATGAAACAATTTATGTAACAACTGCTAAAAAACAAGCCGTTACCGAGGTAATTAATTCTGCTCCTAAACCAACCTCAGCGTTAGCAGGACGTTCTGAAATACTTTCTGCATCAGCAGATGCTGCTTATACCAACCATTTTGCCCAGGTAATGAACCACAGTCTGGCAGCTATGGCAATCGTTATAAGTGGTGTTATTAAGGGAGACGATGGTTCCATTCTTCCGGGGGTTAATGTTGTAGAAAAGGGAACTTCCAACGGTCTTTCTACGGATAGCGATGGCCGTTATAAAATCACCGTTGCAGGTAATAGTTCCGTGCTGGTGTTCAGCTATATTGGTTATGTTTCGCAGGAAATTCCGGTGAGTGGAAAAAAGTCTATTGATGTAAAATTAATATCAGAAAATAAATCGCTTAATGAAGTGGTGGTGGTGGGATATGGCACCCAGCGCAAGGAAAGTGTAATTGGTGCCATTTCTCAGGTAGATAACAAAGCACTGATGCGCTCCGGTACTTCCAATATTACCAATGCCATTGCCGGAAAGCTTTCGGGCGTATTAACGATGCAATCTACCGGAGAGCCTGGTAATGACCACTCAGAAATTATTATCCGCGGACTTTCCAGCTGGAATGGTTCGCAGCCGCTGATTATGGTGGATGGTGTTGAACGCGATTTTAAGGATATGGATCCGAATGAAATTGCAACAATTTCTGTCTTGAAAGATGCGTCGGCTACGGCTGTTTTTGGAGCTAAGGGTGCAAATGGTGTAGTAATTGTTACAACCAAACGTGGTGTCGTAGGAAAACCTAAACTGGATTTTACTGCATCTTACGGATTATCAAAAGCGACAAGAATTCCGGATCATATCAGTTCGTACAGAACGATGACGATGTATAATCAGGCATTGATGAACGGTCAGCAATTTACAGATTTGATTCCGCAGAATGGACTGAATGAATACCGTAACCCGACTACTCCGTTAAATGCATTGCGTTATCCGGATGTCAATTGGTTTGAAACTATGACAAAACCTTTTGCCACCAATGCTAATGCAAACTTTAACGTTTCGGGTGGTACCAATTCTATCAAATATTTCGCTTCTATCGGTTATTCACATCAGGGCGATTTTTTTAAGGCTTATCATGAAGGTTATGACGATACACGTTACTGGTATAACCGGTTTAATTACAGGACTAATATTGACTTCAATTTATCTAAATCAACCACATTATCTCTAAATGTAGGTGGAGAAACCGGTGTGAAAAACCAGCCGGGCGATACACCATGGAGAAACTTGTATTCCACTGGTCCGGCCAGATATCCGGCTTATTTTCCTGCCTGGGTATTGCAGCAGGTTCCCGACCCTGATTATCCAAATGATACCGGCGACAGGCTGGCTATGAATTTTGGAGAATTTACCGGCAATCCTTATACGACTATGAATCAGGGTACATTTAACAGATACCTGGATTCCAAATTGTTTACTGACTTAATTCTGGACCAGAAACTTGATTTTTTAACCAAAGGATTAAGTACAAGAGGTAAGGTTTCAATCAGTACATATTACAGAAATAATTCCCTGAATGCGACTTATACTTTTCCTCAATACCAATTAAATTATGACAAAATAGGAACAGAAGAAAATCCCTGGTTCCGTAATGGACAGGGTAATGAAATGTTCCAGCAAGGCCCGCTTGATATTAACGTAGGTGGTTTGGAAAATGACTACTACAAAGATCTTTACTATGAAGCGTCGTTAAATTATAACCGGACTTTTAATAAACATTCGGTAACCGGACTTGCATTGGTGAATCGCCAACAAAAGGATAAAGGTACCCAGTTTCCATATTACAACCAGGGCCTTGTAGGACGCGGGACTTACGATTATGCCGGGAAATATATGGTCGAAGTAAACGTAGGTTACACAGGTTCTGAACGTTTCGCACCAGGCAAACGATATGGATTCTTTCCGTCAGGTGCACTTGGCTGGATGGTGTCGGAGGAGAAGTTTATGAAAAATAAACTGCCATGGGTAAGCAAACTTAAATTGCGGTATTCTGATGGAAAAGTAGGCAGTGATATTGCAGCAAACCGCTGGTTATATTTAAGTGATTATTTTAAAGATAATGCCGGATATATTCACGAAGATCTGGGTGCTAATGTGACTTCTCAATGGGAAGAAGCAAGAAAAAGGGATTTTGGTGTAGAACTCGGATTATGGAATGACAGCTTCACATTCAGCGTTGATTTATTCGATGAATATCGTGAAAAAATGCTTCTGGTTCCTCAAAGTGTAACCATGATGGTTGGGAATTCATTTAAGGAACTTAACCTGGGCAGACTTAAAAAACATGGTATTGAGTTTGAAGCAGAATACAGAAAAAATCTTTCTTCCGGTCTTACTTACTTTGTGAGAGGTATTTTTGGGTTTAATGAAAACCGGATACTTTTCAAAGACGATTTACCTTATGCTTACGATTATCAGAAAGCCCAGGACAAACCGCTTGGATCTCAGCTAAGTGGAGTAGAGCTGACAGGAAGCGGTTACTACACTTCTGTAGATGATATTCATAATAATACAGCTGCCATTGATATTACCCGGCTGAATGTTGGAGATTATAAATATCTGGATTATAACGGTGATGGTAAAATTACCAACCTTGATAAATATCCGATTCCAGGCTCCGATTACCCTCCTTTGACTTACTCGTTTTCTTCCGGTTTTTCCTGGAAAAAATTTGATTTTAACTTTTTGTTCAATGGGAACATAGGGAAATATGTTGAATTCAATCAGCCTTATGAAGTTGAGTTTATAAAAGGTGACTGGCGCGTACATGCTTCACAGCTGGATTACTGGACTCCGACTAATCCGGGAGCCAATCATGCCACATTGCATTATTCAGGCGGAGGAAGTACTGAAAATCTTTTCTGGGGTGGCGGTGAGGCCGACAGAGGTTTTGATATTATGGTAAAGGATCGTTTCTGGAGAAATGCGAATTATCTGCGTTTGAAAGAAGTTTATGTGGCTTATACTTTCAACTCCAAGTTGCTGCAGCGGGTGATCGGTACTTCTAATCTCGTGTTTTTCGTGACTGCTAATAACCTGGCAACTTTCACTAAACTGATTGAAGGCGATCCTGAAAATAAAGATTTCAACCAGGGATATTATCCACAAATGACCAGCATCAAATTTGCCATTAAAGCTGCATTCTAAACTCTTAACACTATGAAAAAATATATTATTCTGCTGCTTTCACCGGTATTACTAATGGTATTTCTTACGTCATGCGTGGAGGATTACCTGAATAAAGCCCCTGAATCAGGATTGACTACTGAGGATGTGTTTTCAAAATACGAAAACTTCAAAAAGTTCTTTGACAACATTTATGAAGGAAATAAAATTGATGGTACTACATGGAGAGCTTATAACATCAAAAATGCTTACTCTTTATATTTCGAATTCTGGGATCAGAAATATACTTTGGAATCGCTGACGGATATGAGCGATATGGGTCGGGTAATGGATGCGCAGGTTATTAAAAGCGGATCAATTTCTGCCATAATTAATAAAATGACCTATGATCCACAAAGACGGCCAATCCTGGGATCTATGTTTTCTATCATCAGAATATGCAATACTTCTCTTAAAAATATTGATTTGTTAAAGGATGTAAGTCCGGTAGATATCAATGATTTTAAAGGTCAGTCACATTTTATCCGGGCTTTTGCCCATTTCGAATTATTTAGGTTGTGGGGACCAATGCCTTATTTAAATACTGTTATCGGTCCAGATGACGAATGGGATATTGCAAGATTATCCAAACATGAAACCCTAATTCGGATTGCAGCTGATATGGACAGTGCGGCTACTTATTTTGCTCAGGCAGATTTGATGCGACGCGATCCCGGACCAGGTGTAGCCGGCCATTTAAATAATCCTGAACAAAAACGCCCGAATGGTGTTGCTGCCAAAGCTTTTAAAGCAAGAGCATTGTTATATGCAGCCAGTCCGCTTAATAATGAATTGGGTGCAAAAGATTGGGAAGCTGCTGCAATTGCAAACTGGGAAGCAATTAAAATCGCTGAACAGCATGGTTACGATTTATTGTCACTGGCCGATTACAAGAAAAATTATATAGGCAATCTATATTCTAATGAGCAGCTTTGGGCCTGGTCGGCAGGAACCAAGGCATATAATGCAGGTGAATTAAATACGCAGCAAAATGGCGTATTCGGAGGTGGGAAAACGGGATGGTCCGGTGAATGTCCGACTCAAAATACGGTCGATAAATTTGAAACCAAATGGGGTGAACCATTAAATACTGAGTCTGACCGTCAGGCTGCCACCGCCGCTGGTCATTACAAAGAACAGGATCCTTATGCAAACCGCGATCCCAGGTTTTACATTGATATTATTTACAATACAGCTCCGGTTCCGGGTTATACCACGGCTAAAATATATTATGAAACCAATAACGGTGCAGCAGTTTACGCTCAGCTGCTGGATCAGTCGTATGCAGGAATCACACGTACAGGCTACTATGAAAGAAAAACCTGGGGTGAGCAAAGTGTAAATAATAAAACAACGCCGCAGTATACCGATCCTTTAATTCGTCTGGGAGAATTGTATCTGAATTACGCAGAAGCAGCCAATGAAGCGTATGGCCCCGGCGGTATGGCTCCCGGAGCTACCATGACAGCACTTGCTGCACTGAATAAAATCAGGAATCGTGCCGGAATGCCCAACGTTCTTTCGGAATACAGTTCGTCAAAAGATAAACTTCGGGACAGAATTAAAAACGAGCGCACCATTGAATTATGCTTTGAAGGTTCTCATTATTATCATGATATCCGCCGCTGGAAAGATGCGCCCAAAGTGATGGGAGGTACATTATACCGGGTTGATATTGAAAAGGTTCCGGTAAGTGCTTCTTATCCGACCGGATATAAGTACACCCGCCAGCCAATGTCCTCCGACCGCCAGACCCGCTGGAAAGAAGCCATGTACTATTTGCCGTTCAATACGGAAGATATGTACAAAATGAAAAATTTTGTTTCCAACGAAGTTTGGTAGCCTAAACCCATAAACGGATCATCATGAAATTTAATTTTTTATACCAAAAGTATAGATTTGCCAGTTTGCTTATGCTTTGCCTTTTAATGGCCGGCACAATAAGCGCTCAGGATAAATCCAAACCAAAGCCTGTTAGCATTAATCTTAAAGTAACGGATGAGCAGGGCAATCCAATTTCCAAAGCCACAGTTATTGTAGGCGAGGGAATTATTTATGCAGAGACAAATGCCACAGGTGATTTTGACTTCAAGGCATTACCGGAAGATTTCGTTACAGTGACTTCTTATGGATACAATAAATCAGTTTCACTGGTAGGAGATATTATTACAAACAGTGTTGTCGAACTCAAAAAGGCCAAACTTTTTATGACTTCTGATGACGTTGTCCCTATGCCGTTTATGAATCTGAAAAAGCGGCAGGTAACCGGAAGTTATAGTGTGTTAAGAACCAGCGATCTTGAAAAATACCCTACCAATGACCTGCGAAATTCTTTTGCCGGTTTGGTAAATGGTCTCGAAGTAACGGAAAGAGACGGATCAGTTGGTTTAAATGCGGAAGAGGCCTTGGGAAATTTCAGGGTTACTGAGAAAATCAATTTAGCTACCAGAGGACGCAATCCAGTATTTGTCATTGATGATATCCCGACTGATATTACGGAAATGCCGCTTGATCCACAGGAGATTGAATCGGTTACAATAATTAAGGATATTGTGGGAAAAGCAATGCTTGGGCCAAGGGGCGCAGATGGTATTATTTATATCAAAACCAAACGCGGTAAAGCCAACGAACGTGTTTTGACTGTAAATGCTGAAAAAGGTGTAAGCATTATTGATAGATTTCCGGGCTGGGCTTCCGGCTCAGATTATGCAAAACTGAATAATACTGCCAGAATTAACAGTGGATTAACTTCCCTTTATGATGAATCTACGATCGCGGAATATGCTAAAAACGATCCGTACAGTTTTAAGTATCCAAGTGTTGATTTTAAACAGCTGATGCTGAAAAATTCGAAATCTTTCAACCGGGTAAATCTTTCTTCCACCGGTGGAAATGAAACTGTTCAGTACAGTGCTTATCTGGGTTACACAGGGGAAGGTGATATTTATAAAATTGGTAAACCTTCGGATTATCACCGTATTAATGTTCGTTCCAATATTGATATTAAAATCAATGAACTGATCAAAGTAAAGTTTGATTTTTTCGGAGGGATGTCAATTCGCCGTTCCCCTAATTATGGTTATAATACCAACTTTACCAGTGACGACGGCAATACAAATACTGCACTGGATCTGGTAGAATTTAACACGGTGATCAACGATATTACCAACACACCGCCTAATGCATTTCCTGTTTATGCAGCTTTTGGAGATAATCCTGTTGCGCCCTGGTACGCTGTAAGTTCAAACACATCATACAGAAACAATCCGATTGGAAATATCATGCATAACGGATATTACACCGAAACGGGTAGGACAGGAGCTTCCAATATCACTTTTGAATACGATATGAAAGAGCTGATTCCAGGTTTAAAATCAAAGACTTATGCAGGTTTTAATGTTTTTAACAGCTTACGTATTGGTAAGGCCGAAGATTACATTGCATACATTACCATTCCCGGAAAAACGGCAAGCGGTGCCGACACCGTAAGATTATCAAAAGTACATGACGGTGTGGATATGGCCGGTCAGGAAAAACTGCATGACTATTACTCTCAGCGCTTTGTGATCTATGAAAATCTGAACTATGAAAAAAGCTGGGGTGAAAATAATGTGCAGGCCGGCCTGACCTACTATCTTGGAAAATCTTCACGAAATGGTATTGAAGAACCGCAAAGACAGCAGAATGCTGTTTTAACCGGAATGTATACTTTTAAGGATAAATACATTTTTCAGGGCGTCCTTAATTATGCAGGAACTTACAGTTTTGCCAAGGATAAAAGATATGCCATGTTTCCTTCGGCAGGACTTGGCTGGGTTATTTCAGAAGAAAGTTTTCTCTCCAATATAAAACAGATTGATTATTTAAAACTTAGGGTTGAAGCTGGAATCCTGGGTTATGAAGGTTTTCTTCCACCTTTTTATTACCAGGACAGGTGGGGAGTCAATTCTACCGGATCAGCTTTTGGCGCTTATTCTACTAATCAGTGGTTTGGCAGTAATACAGATAATGCTGTGTACCGGACTACACCGGCTCGTATTGGAAATCCGGATCTTACCTGGGAAAAACGTAAAGAGTTAAGCATTGGAATTGATGCGCTATTGTTCAGCAAAAATCTTTCTGTTGAAGTTAATTATTTCAATAACCTACGTGACGGTGTGGTTTCACAACTTGCTAATACTGTTCCTTATGTGGTGGGAATTTCTACGTCAAGACCTTGGTTTAACTACAATAAAATCAAATATTCCGGTGTCGAGATAGGTCTTCAATATTCCGATAAAATCGGGGCACTGCGGTTTTCTATTGGAGGAAATGCAACGGCTCAAACCAGTAAAATTATTAAATACGATGAGCCAAATTTCCGGTTTGATTATCAGACACGTATAGGTACGCCATTGGATGCATATTGGGGACAAACCTATATAGGCAAGTTTGAAAGTGATGCAGAAACAAAGATCGTTCCCCAGATTTATGATGAAGTTCTAAAACAAGGTGACCTGAAATATAAAGATATGAACGGTGACGGTTTAATTGATGATAACGATCAAAGCCGGATTGGCCGCACAGCACCTAAACTGATCTATGCATTAAACCTTCGTTTAGGTTACAAAAACTTTGAATTTACCGCAGTCGGAAATGGAAGAGCATTTTATCAAATTCCAATGACGAATAAATATTTCTGGAATGGCTGGGGTGATAACAACTACTCTGATTTTGTGAAAAACAATGTAGATACCCAATATCCAAGGCTTACTTATTACAAGGTGAACAACAACTTTGTTGGCTCCAATTTTTGGCTGAGAGATGGTGGTTTTTTCAAAATCCAGACTGTTGAACTGGCTTATAATGTGCCTCTGCCAACCGGAAACAGGATAGGAGTGCGTGGTCTTCGCCTTTATGTTCGCGGAGCTAATTTGCTGACTATTTCTAAAATCAAGGATGTAGATCCTGAATCAATTAATTCGGGAGTTACAGTGTATCCGCTGTTCAGTACATTTTCCGGTGGAGTCAAATTAACATTTTAATTAAGGATTGTTATGAATTTGAAAGCTATAAATACAAAAAATGTCGTAATCCTGGCTCTGATGTGCTTATTTCTGGCATCTTGCGTAAATTATCTGGAGCCTTATCCAAACGGTAACCGCACCACAGAAGATATCTGGAAATACCAGGACATGGTTCAGGGATTAGTTGGACAGTGTTATGAAAATATGCCTCGCGGGTACAACGATAACGAAGGTGTATATCTGGACGGAACAACGGATGACGTAGTTATAACCAGCACCACCAATACCATGACACGTATGGCAGTGGGCGCTTTGCCGACCAGCCAGGATCCTTTCCGTACGTACTGGGACCGGGATTACAGATCTATTTATCTGGTAAATTTATTCCTGAAAGACCGTCGTGGTTACAATACACGCTTTTTGGTAAATGATCATTTGGACAGCCTGGTGAAAAACCGTACGCAGGGTGAAGCCTTCGCATTACGTGCGTGGTTTCAGTGGGATTTATTGCAAAAGTTTGGTGGAAAAGGAGCGAATGGCCAGCTTTTAGGATTTCCTATAATACTGGAACCAATAGATATTAAAGAGGAATCCAATTTTGCACGTAATACTTACGACGAGTGTGTAAAGCAAATTATTGCTGATTGTGATTCTGCATACAAATATCTTCCGATTGCACACCGTGATTATCTGGTTCCAAATATAAACGACAGGGCGTATGCCGGAGGACGTTATTGGGGACGAATGGATGGAATTACGACCAGAGCAATAAAAGCATTGGTATATCTGAACTGGGCCAGCCCAAGATTTAATCCGGCAAATGATGTAACACGCTGGGATCTGGCAGCCAAGAATGCAAAAGAAGTAATGGATTTTAAACAAAAAACCGATGCAGTTACCAATGGTTTTGGTGTGACGAAAGCGGTGAACTGGTTCGATCCTAATTTTGGTGGAATCGTATTTGCCTCACGTTATAACAATGCTAATGATGCGATGGAAAGGATGTTTTATCCCGGCGGTTTTCAGGGAACTGGTTCTGTGGGTGCCACGCAGGAACTTGTAGATGCATTTCCAATGAAAAACGGCTATCCGATTACTGATCCAAAAAGTCTTTATGATCCTTCAAAACCTTACGATAACCGTGATCCGCGCTTTTACAGCACAATTTTCCACAATAATGCCAAAGCCATAAAGATCAATACAACTACGACCATGTACACGTTTGAAAACTGGTTGAATGGTAAAGATGTTGCCGGTCCGGCGGTAAATAGCAGGACGAATTATCATATTAAAAAAATGGTTTTTATGGGTCTAAACTGGTCCGATAATTCGGTTAACAGACAGCCGCATGCTAAATTTTTTATCCGGTGGGAGCACATGGTTCTGGCCTTTGCTGAGGCTGCCAATCAGGTGGAAGGACCAATCGGGGCAAAATACGGTATATCTGCAAAAGATGCGATGGCCTACATTCGTACTAAAAACAATACAGACGGTGGAAAAGGCTTTACTACTGATCCTTACCTTGCTGAAACAGCCGCATCAGGTAAAGCTGCGTTCAGTGAATTTGTTAAAAATGAAAGAAGGCTTGAATTGTGTTTTGAAGGACAACGCTTTTTTGATATGCGCCGCTGGACGACCACGCTGGCTGACTTAAACAAACCGGTTCACATGGCAAAAATCACAAAAAATGCTGATGGAACATTTACCTATAAACTGGATGAATTAGTAGAAACGCGTTCATACACGTCGGCATATCTTCCGATTCCATTTGATGAAATGTTGAGAATGAGTAATCTGGTTCAAAATGAAGGCTGGGATGCCTGGAAATAATTATCAGAAAGATAACCAACAGCCAATTACGGTCCGTCGCGCGGCCAAACGCTAACAGCTAAAAGCTATAAAATTTTATGAAAAAGATAACAACTATAATTCTCCTTTTTTCGGTTGCACTGACATCCTGTTATAAGGATTACATTGAGGATTTTGATTACAGTGCCATCTATTTTATGTATCAAACCGACGTCCGCACTTTTGTAGTTGGCGAAGGAATGAAGATAGAAGTGGGTGCAGCTCTTGGCGGTCTGCGTGAAAACAGACAGGACAGAATTGTGAATTTTGTGATGGATTCCAAGCTGATCACTGCTGATATTCTTGCAGCAATGAAAGCAGGAGCGGCTTATATCAAAGATGCTGTTTCGCCTGTAACTGCATTAAAACCATTACCTGTAAGTTACTTTACAATTTCTGATAATAGTAAAATGGTAATTAAGTCGGGTCAGCACATGGGTTCTGTACTGATCAAAGCGGATTCAGCAGCATTTTTAAAGGATACAACCACCATTAATCCCGTTTATGCAATCCCTTTTTACATTACTTCCGCTGATGCAGATTCTATAAGCGCTGGCAAACGTTACGCCGTAGTTGCTTTGAAATATGAAAACATGCTTTTTGGAAATTACTGGCATGGTGGCATAACTGTCGTCAAAGATTCTACTGGTAAAGTTGTAAGAACGACTAATTATTATACCACAATTCCTTCTCCGGAAATTAAGATCATGAATTTAAAAACCGTTGCGTACAATGCATTGGTAACTAATAAAATTAGTGATCAAACCGGTTCTTTAAAAATTACAGTGAATGGAGGAAACGTAACAGTAAGCCAGGCAAATGGTTCCAAGGTGAAAGTTTTACCTGACGGAGCAAGTACTTTTAATCAGTCAAAACTTCTTCAGGAGAGAAAAATATTCTTGAAATATAAGTTTGCAAACGGAGACGGAACGACTTCTTATGCACAGGATACATTAACTTTTAGAAACCGGATTCGGGATGGTGTAAACGAATGGCAGGATGAAGATCCATCACATTATTAATTTGACTTTTTTGATCTGCTTCAGGAAGTAAATCTATTAAATGTAAACTACTCTCTAACACATAAAGTCCCCGGAACATTGTTAAGACTTGTTTCGGGGCTTTTTGTTTTTTAGAGGCAGAAATTAACTTAAATTTTAAGTTTTTAATTCTCATTTAAAAACATCATATTTTTCTACTCCTTTATACTGAAAAGAAGACCAAATAATTTTTCAGTTGTAACTTGCTGTATATATGTCAATTATGATTGATATTAAAATTTTTGTTTGTTTTTTACGTATTTTTAATGCTATTTTAATGTTAATTAATATTGGTATAGTTCAATTATTTGAAACTATACCCGTTTTTTCTTCTTTTCTTTCTTATCCAAAAATCAGGATTTTACAATTAAATATTTGATGGATTCAAAATTGGCAACGTTCCCGACAACGTTTGCGTAAATAAATTCTATCAATTCTTTTCAATTGTGTTGCCTTATCTCTAATCTCATATCGTAATCATAATTGTATTATCTGCGCAAATAATTGGCTTATTAGATAAGTACAATTTGGCTGATTCAAAGAAAATTTATTACAGATCAGTTTTCCCATTATTTTCCGACAATCTATTTTCATTATTAAAACAAAGAATGGTCCGACATTAAAAGATTAAATATATGTCACCACTTGTTTAACTATTTAAATATTAAATTGCATTATATATGTAGTGGTATCAAATTCGTTTATCGTCTTAAAAGCATTTATCAAGAATCTTTTAATTTAATTTTATAATTCCCTATGAAAAAAAACTTTACAAGTATCAGGCAGTATTTATTACAATGTGCCTTGTTGAGTGTAATGGGTATGGGCGCCTTTGCTCATGGCTCACCTTTGAGTTTGCCTGCTGTAGATAGTGAAGTACTGATTGACAGAGCCGTGACAGGTCAGGTTTTATCTGCCGAAGATAAAACGGGCGTTCCGGGTGTTTCCGTAGTTTTAAAAGGTACACGATCGGGTACAAATACGGATGTTGACGGTAATTTTAAAATTGATGTACAGGATAATAATTCAGTTTTAGTTATTTCGGCGGTTGGTTTTGTAACTCAGGAAATAATAGTTGGCAACAAAAGCACTGTATCCGTAAGTCTTGTTAGTGACTTAAAAACGCTGAGCGAAGTAGTGGTTGTAGGTTATGGTACACAGAAAAAAAGCCAGCTGACCGGTGCTATTTCATCAGTAAGTTCCAAAATGATCAATGAAATGCCTATTACCAATTTGGGTCAGGCATTGCAGGGAAGAGTTGCCGGAGTTGACGTGGCGCAGTCGGGAAGTAAGCCGGGAACTGTACCGAAAATCCTGATTCGCGGTCGCCGTTCATTCAGTGCAGGAAATAATCCATTATATGTAGTGGATGGTATTCCTCTTTCCGGAGACAGGAATGAACTACTTGCTACTCGTCCGTTTGACTTTGTATCAGGTGGTTATGAAGACATGAACCCGAATGACGTTGCATCTATGGAAATCCTGAAAGACGCTACGGCTACAGCGATTTATGGTGCAAGAGGTGCAAACGGTGTTGTACTGATCAGTACGAAACGAGGTGCTGCAAAAGGAAAAACAACCGTAAGTTATGATACTTACGTAGGTACGACCAATGCACTGGATAAGGTAAATTTAATGAATGGAGCAGAGTATGCCGAATTGAAACGTGAATCCCGCAGAACAACAGGCACATATAAAGATGAAGCAGGTAACTTAGTTCCAACAGGAACTGCTGATGCTTACGCCGATTCAAAACTGTTTGAAGCTATTGAACTTGATGGAATCAAACAGAACCGCACCACAAATTATCAGGATATGATGATTCGCAGTGGTTTTCAGCAAAATCATTCACTTGGCGTTCAGGGAGGAAATGAAAAAACTCAATTTTATATTTCGGGTGGTTTTTTTAAAGACAAAGGTATTATTCCCGGTCTGGATTTTACACGTACCTCGGTTCGTCTAAACCTGGATCATAATATCAATAAAATTGTTAAGGTTGGAATTTCATCCTATACCATGTACAGTGTACGGAATGGTGCTAACAGAAATCCTTATGGATTTACATTGGCACAAAATCCATTGGCACGGGCTTATGATGATGCAGGAAATATTATTTTCGCGCAGACTACGGATGCCTTACTTACCAACCCGATGGCCGAACTTGTAAAGGGTGCGCAGATTGACCAGACCAAGAAATACCGTTTCTTTAATAGTGTTTATGCAGAGGTGCAGATTCTTCCGGGATTGAAATACCGTGCAAACTTTGGCCCTGATTTTAGCATTTCGCGCGCGGGCCGTTTTGTTGGTGCACAAACCAATGATATAAAAGGAGGTCAGCCAAAAGCAAATACGAACAGCCAGTTTGGTTTCAACTACACGATTGAAAACATCCTGACGTACAATAAGACATTCTCAAATGTTCATAATCTTAATGTAACCGCTTTACAGTCTATTCAGCGCGATAATTTTGAATATAATAACATCGCTGTACAAGGTGTTCCGGTTGAAGGACAGGAATTTTATAATGCAGGAAATGCAAGTTCTGTATTAGGCGTTGGAAGTAATCTTTTGCAATGGACGCTTAATTCCTACATGGTTCGTCTGAATTACGATTATAATGATAAATATCTTGTTACTGTTACAGCACGTCGTGATGGATCAAGCCGTTTCGGAGAAAATACAAAATATGGTAATTTTCCCGGAGTTGCTTTGGCCTGGAATATTTATAACGAACCATTTTTCAAAGGAATTAAATGGATCGATCAGTTGAAAGTGCGTGCCAGTTATGGTAAAACCGGTAACCAGGGTGTGTCGCCTTATCAAACTCAGGGATTGTTAAAACGTACTTCATATGCATGGGGAACTGCTGCGGCTTATGGATATCGTCCGAATTCAATCGGAAATCCTGATTTGAAATGGGAATCATCTGCCAGTAAAAATATAGGTATTGATTATAGTTTCTTTGGAAACCGCGTTTCAGGTTCTATTGAAGTGTATCAAACCAATACAACTGATCTTTTGCTTTCTGACCAGCTGCCAACTTCCATTGGTTTCAATGCGGTAACACGTAACGTTGGCGAAACCCGTAACCGCGGTATTGAAATTGGCGTTTCAACAGTTAACGTCAATACAAAAGGTGGTTTCAAATGGAGCACTGATTTTGTTTTCTACAAAAATAAAGAAGCAATTATTTCGCTTTACAATGGTAAAGTGGATGATACAGGTAACAAATGGTTCATTGGACATCCGCTTAATTCATTCTTTGATTACAAGAAAATTGGAATCTGGCAGTTAGGTGAGGAAGATGCAGCCAAAGCACAAGGATTTACAGTTGGACAGGTTAAACTTCAGGATACTGATAAAGATGGTAAGATTACAGCAAATGACCGTGTAATTCTGGGATCAGATATTCCTTCATGGCAAGGTGGTATTACCAACCGTTTTAGCTACAAAGGAGTGGATTTGTCATTCTTTATATTTGCCCGTATAGGTCAAAAAGTTCTGAGCAAGTTCCATCAGGACGTACTAACTTTACAAGGACGTTACAACCAGATCAAAGTAGATTACTGGACACCAAATAATCCTACAAACGAATTTCCAAGACCAAACTTCAACCAGGAGTTCCCGGTTTACAATACTTCGTTTATCTATTTTGACGGTTCTTTCGTAAAAGTTCGTAACATCAACGTTGGTTATACTTTCACTCCAAAAGTTGTGCAAAAACTGGGTCTTGAATCACTTCGTTTGTTTGCAAGTATTCAGCAACCATTTATTTTCTCAAAATACCGCTCGAAATACAACGGTATAGATCCTGAATCCTCTGATGGAAATGTTAACAGCGATGTAACACCTGCAACAAGGATTTCAACTTTTGGATTAAATATTAAATTCTAATCAGGCTATTTAAATTTAAAGATATGACACGTAAATATTTATCAAAATCTTTTAAAACACTAGGCATAATGGCTCTCCTGTTTATGGGCCAGTCGTGTAAAGATTTGCTGGATGAAAAAGTAATTTCGAGTATTCCTGACGATTATATTGCAACTACTGCCGGTTTTAATTCTGCGGCCAATGCGGCTTATTCTTCGTTGAGGAATTTTTACGGAACTGAAAGAGGAATCAGTATGACTGAATATGGAACTGATCTGTATTCGGCTGGTGCGGATGGAAGTTATAAGGGTTTTCACTTTTATGATTCTCAACTCATTGGTACAGTTGTAATTATACAGGAAGTGTGGGAAGAGCTTTATAAAGGTATCAATACCTGCAACGCGGTTATTGAACGTGCAGCCACAGTAGCAGGAATTACAGATGCTGTAAAAGCGCAAAGAGTAGCAGAAATGAAATTCCTGCGGGCACATTATTATTTCATTCTTTTTCAGCAGTTTGGCGGTGTGGATCTACGTTTGACAGAAACAATTCTGCCAACAAAAACCACTAAACGTGCTTCCGAAGCAGAAATGTATGCAGCAATCATCAAGGATTTGGAAGAGTCATTACCAGGTTTGGAAAATAAGGCAAAATCTGCTGATTATGGCCGTGCTACAAAAGCAGCTGCGGAACATTTTCTTGCAAAAGTTTATCTTACCAAAGCTACTTCTTCGGTAAAAGCAGCGGATGATTATGCAAAAGCGGCTACTTATGCTCAAAATGTAATTAATAATTATGGCTTTAAATTACTGCCGGATTTTGCAAGTGTTTTTGCTCAGGGAGCAGGTGAAATTAATGACGAAGTTATTTTTTCTGTTCAGTATACGACTGATCCGCTTACAAACATTTCTGATCCGACTACAAACGGAAATGGTAATAACCTTCACTTAATTTTCGGAATGCAGTATGACGTACAAGCTGGTATGGTGCGTGATATTTTCTATGGTCGTCCATTTAAACGCTTAAAACCAACCACTTATGCTTTGGAAACAGTTTTTAAAGACCGCACCAATGATTCGCGCTACAAAAAAACATTCAGAGATACGTGGCTTTGTAACACAGCGGGAGGAACTTTTACCAACGTTTTTGACAATTCGAAAAAGTCGGTAACATTCAAACCAGGTGATACAACCATCTTTATTCCTGGAGTTGAATGGACACTGGCGCAACGTGCTGCTAAACCTTACCAGGTTTTGGTACCAAGTTTGTATAACCTTTCATTGTTCCCGACGCTTGTGAAATTTATGGATCCACTTCGTATTGACAGAACTTACGAACCAGGTAGCCGTGATTTTCTGGTTTTCCGTTTGGCTGATACATATTTGTTGCTGGCTGAAGCGCAATTGAAACTTGGTAAAACGGCTGATGCTGTGGCAGCAATCAACACGGTGCGTCGTCGTGCTGCTTTTCCAGGCAAAGAAACGGCTATGGAAATTACCGCAGCTAATGCAACTATGGAGTTTATTATGGAAGAACGCGGACGTGAATTGTTGGGAGAGCAAACACGCTGGCTGGATTTGAAGCGTTGGGGAAGCCTTGTTGACCGTGTTAAAAAATACAATACGGACGCAGCAGCAAATATTAAAGAAACCCACAATCTACGCCCCATTCCACAAACCCAAATCGACAGAAGCGACAAAGCCGCAGACGGTGGTTCAGTTTTCCCACAGAATCCCGGGTATTAATATAAGTTAACAGATTACCTGTAAAGATCAGAATCAAAATTGATCGTTACAGGTAATCTTATTTTTATAAAAAATATTTTTATTGTTATAATACTATAAAAAAGGCATTTCGGAATGATTTAAATTTCTTTTTTAATATTTTGATAAAAAGTGTAACTTATTAAAGTAAAATTAATGTAAGGGTTAAAAAGATGCAGTTGCGTCAGGGTATATTGATATCGAATTGGATATCTCCTGAACCAATTTCACACTTTAACCTTGCCTTAATGAAAAGAGGATTTACCAGGCCCATCTTGCAAATGACGAAGGGATGCATGTTTTTTACATTGCTTCTTCCTCCCTTATTTGCCTCTGCTTCTCCTGTTATCCACCCCGGAACGACGGAGACCAATGTCACAATTGACAAAACAATTACCGGAAAAGTGTTATCAAAAGATGATAATACACCTGTACCGGGCGTAACCGTAGTTGTAAAAGGAACCACAACCGGAACTACCACTGATGTTGATGGAAAGTACAGCATTGACATTAAAACCAATAACGATATTCTTGTATTTTCTGCTGTTGGGTTTTTAACCCAGGAAAAAATCGTTGGCAACGCCAGCATGGTAGATATTACTTTATCTACTGATCAAAAAACGCTGGACGAAGTTGTAGTAGTAGGTTATGGAACAATCAAAAAACGGGATCTTACCGGTGCTGTTTCCCAAGTAAACGCTACAAAACTTGAAAACGAAAATCCACAATCTGTACAGGACGTGCTTCGGGGAAATATTCCGGGTATGAATGTAGGTTTTTCTGCGTCTGCAAAAGGGGGTGGTAATGTAGCTGTTCGCGGTACCAATTCATTAGGAGCCGGAAGCAGTCCTTTGGTAGTTTTGGACGGAGCCATTTATTATGGAGGTTTGGAAGATATCAATCCGAATGATATTGAAACAATTGACGTTTTAAAGGATGCCAGTTCTGCGGCAGTTTTTGGTGCAAAAGCGGCGAGTGGTGTAATTCTCGTAACTACTAAAAAAGGAAAAGAGGGAAAAACGATTATTAATGTTAATACCAATTTTGGATTTGCAGAAGTTTCAAAAGAGCAGCCAGTACTTAGTCCGGACGGATTTATTACCTGGAGACAGGAAGTAATGCGCAATATTAATGCAACTGCTGTGCCTTACCGTTTTACAAATCCAAACAATCTTCCTTCGGATGTATCGCTTACACAATGGCTTGGAACAGATTCCGGTGATCCGACTTCGGTTTGGCTGACACGGTTAAATATGCAATCAATTGAAGTCCAAAATTATAAAGATGGAAAAAGTGTAGACTGGTATTCCAGAATTTTCCAAAAAGGATTCCGTCAGGATCATACGGTAAGTCTTTCTGGAAAAACGGATAAAGTTTCTTATTACATGTCTTTGGGTTATCTGAACAATCAGGGTATCGTTATCGGCGATGCGTATAATACCGTACGTGCAAGAGTTAACCTGGAAGGAAAAGTTACAAAATTCCTTACAGTAGGGATCAACACTCAATTTGCAGATAGAGATGAAAGCCAGGTACCGGTTAATATCGATTTATTGCCCAATCTTTCACCCTGGGGATCTGAGTTTAACCCGGACGGAACTTATAAGTGGAGACCTAACGAAGAAGCAAGTGGCGGAAATCATCCAAGTTATGCACGTAGTTTCACAGATCGTGATAAAGGATCTATTACAATTAATAACGTAATTTTTGCCAAAATAGCTTTGCCATTTGGTATCAGTTATCAGGCGAATTTTACTCCAAGATTTGACTTTTATCACAGATACAATGCAGAATCTTCAAAAAGTGCAGACTGGGTTAATGAAGGCGGAAGAGCTTCCAGAAGGAATACAAGAACTTTTAGCTGGCAGCTTGATAACATTTTTAAATGGAATAAAACATTTGGAAAACATAGCCTGGATTTAACCGGTTTGATCAATGCAGAGCGTTTCCGTATGTGGGATGATAGTCTTTCCAACAAAGGTTTCGCACCAAGTGACATTCTTGGATACCACAATATGAGTGCAGGCAATGCGCCAATCATGTGGAGTGATGATCAAACCAGTACTGCGGATGCATTAATGGGAAGGGTATTTTACTCATTTAAAGATCGTTATATGTTAACCGTTTCGACGCGTCGTGATGGTTATTCAGCTTTTGGTCAAAAGAATCCGCGTGCATTATTTTCGTCAGCGGCTTTGGGATGGGTATTTACTGATGAGCCATTCTTTAAAAATAGCTGGCTTAATTACGGAAAGTTACGGGCTTCTTATGGTACCAATGGAAATCGTGATATCGGACGATATGATGCACTTGCAAACTTGGCAACAGGAAAATATTTGCATGTAAATGCAGCAGGTACAGCCGTTCAGGTAAGTCAGCTTTATGTGGATAGAATGCAAAACCCAAACTTAAAATGGGAACGTACCAACTCCCTGAATTTTGGACTGGACTTCTCTTTGTTTAACAGCTTTATTGACGGTAGTATTGAATTGTACAAATCATCTACACACGATCTGTTGGTAAGAAGAGCGTTGCCAAATGTTCTTGGTTTTGACTTTGTTTTGGATAATTTAGGTCAGGTTGATAATAAAGGATTGGAAATAAGTCTGAATTCTAACAACATGCGCCGTGATAATTTTACCTGGAAATCTACGCTGAACTTCCAGATGAACAGAAATAAAATTGTTCATTTATATGGCACAAATACACAGATCAAAGATGCAGCCGGAAATGTGACAGGTACGAGAGAGTCTGATGATGTAACTAACAGATGGTTCATTGGCCATGCAATTGATGAAATCTGGAACTACAAAGTATTAGGTGTATGGCAGACCGAGGAAGCTGATGCTGCCGCAAAATATGGTGTGAAACCTGGTGATCATAAAATTCTGGATGTGAACGGTGATGGCAAATTTACCAATGATGATAAGGTTTTTCAAGGTTTTACATCGCCTCGTGCCCGACTTACATTCCGTAATGAATTTAAACTGTTCAAGGTTTTTGATGTGTCGGCTATGATGTATTCTTATCTGGGCCAAAAAGGAGAATTTAATCAAATGAAAAATCGTCCTGGTTTCCCGGACCGAAGCAGCTCTTATGTATTCCCATACTGGACTGCTGAAAACCCTAATAAGGAATGGGCAAGATTATATTCAAGTGAAGGTTCAGCCACTGGTTATTCAGTGTATCGCAGCAAGTCTTTCCTGCGTTTCGAAAGTGTAGCTGTTGCTTATACTATACCAAAGAATCTGGTTAAGAAAATCAATATTGAAAATCTGCGTGTCTACGGAAATGTAAGAAACCTTGGTTTTATATCGAGCTGGAAATTCTGGGATCCTGAAAATGGTACTAACAATGCTACTAATCAAAACCTGGCTGTTTCTGTACCTAGTCCGCGTATTTTTACAATTGGTCTGGATATTACCTTGTAAAATTCAACCTCAAACAAGATATTATATGAAAACAATATATAAGAGATCAATAAAAATTTCTGCTCTGGCTTTATTGGCAGGCTGCACATTTATGTTGAGTTGCAAAGAAAGTTATCTGGCACCAGAACCACTTTCATTTTATAACCCGGATGCTACGTTTTCTGATGCTGGCGGATTAAGATCTGCACTCGTAGCCTGTGAAAGAAATATGAGGCTTGAATGGTATGGCGATGCACCTCCAATAGTTACGGAACTCGTATTTTCGGAGGTTGCGGTTGAAGGTACTACTGATAAATCCGGCCCGGCTCAAAATCTTAATTTATTGATTACTCCAACAGCGGAGTTAAACCATATAGATTATAATAGAATTGGATGGTACTGGAGTGAGGGTTTCAAAGGAATAAAATACGCTAACGTTGTTGTTTCGCGCATTAACCAGCCGACTAACTACAAGGATGAAGCTGAAAAGAATGCAATTCTTGGTGCAGCCTATTTTCACAGAGCGTCAAGATATTACAGACTGACCCAGCAGTTTGGTGATGTGCCGCTAATTTTGGACGAGGTTGCTGGTCCAAAGCTTGATTTTCAGTCTACAAAAAGAGAAGTGATCCTTAAGAAAATGAAGGAAGACCTTGAATTTGCTGAAAAATGGGTTCCTATTATTACTGATAAAGGAACGGTAAACAGAGGTTCAGTAAGTCATTTGCTTACAAAAATTAATTTATCGTTAGGGTTATTTGATGACGCAATTAAATCAGCAAGTAATGTAATTGACGGAGGACAGCATAAACTGATGACCAATCGTTTTGGTATCGATGCAAACAATGCTAACCGTAACGTTGTCTGGGATTTACATCGTCCTGCCAACAAATCCATTGGTGCAAATACCGAAGGTTTAATGATGGTTATTGACCGTGTAAGTATTGACGGTAATATTGACGGAGGTACGCTGCTGATGCGTAATACAGTTCCATTCTGGCACAATAACATCAATACTCCTGCCGGAAACAGAGGGACAATTGATACTTATGGAATTGCTATTGACCAGATTACGCCGATTGGTCGCGGTATTGGCCGGGTGCGTCCTACTTATTATTCTCAGGATGGAATTTGGGATGACCCAAAGGATTTGAGACATGCGCCGGGTAACTGGACAAAAATGGAAGATCTGGTTTATAATAATCCTGCTTTGCTTACAACACTGAAAGATCCTTATTATGGAAAAAATCTTCAGTTCCGTAATGCAGCCGGCGCATTATTAACTATTGATACGATCAGATGCTGGTTCGACTGGCCTAATTACAAACTGTATATTGAAGATCCTCTGAAAGTACAGCCAACTGGCGGAAATTCAGACTGGTACGTTTCCCGTTTGGCAGAAACCTATTTGTTGAGAGCAGAAGCTTATACCTGGAAAGGTGATCTGGTGAATGCTGCAAAAGATGTGAATGCAGTAAGAACTCGCGCAAAATGTGATCCTTATGATGCGTCTAAAATTAATATTGGAACTATTCTTGACGAACGCGCACGTGAGCTTTATTATGAAGAACCGCGTAAAACAGAACTTACACGTATTGCATATATTTTTGCAATGACAGGCAAAGTGGCTCCTAACGGAAAAACATACAGCCTGGCTAATTTTTCTGAAAGTAATTATTTCTTTGACAGAGTAATTGCAAAAAGTGATTTTTACAATAAAGGAGTAAAAACACGCCATGCAGATGAATATTTAATGAGTCCATATCACGTTTTGTGGCCGGTTCCTCAATCTGCCATTTCCGGTAATACAGGTGGAATTATTAACCAGAATAAAGGTTATGACGGATTTCAGAATAATATTCCTGCATTGACCGAAATTCCTAAGTAAGGCAAAACGAATTTTGACAAGAGCAGAAAAGCCCCGGTCTAGGGGCTTTTCTGCATTATAGTCGTCAATATAAAAAAGCAATTAAATTACTGGACTTAACCATTAAAAATACTTTTTATGAATACAATTGAACAGATTAATCGCAGACTTTTTCTAAGGAATATTTCTCTTGCAACAGGCGCATTATTAACCTCATCTGCCTGGGCAGAAGCTTTATTGAAAAAAGGAGATTTCAAAATAGGCTATTCTGCTATAACCTGGGGAGGTAAAGATGAACAAGCGATTGCTGATTTGTCAGCATTAGGTTATAAAGGAATTCAGTTAAGAGCAAATACTTTCGCGCCATATCGCACCAAAGTTTCTGAATTAAAAGATGCATTGGTCAAACATGATTTAAAACTGGCTATGTTTTCAAGCGGAAATGTAGAAATTGATCCTGCAAAATTCCAAAGCACCATAGATACACATGTTGCCCATGCAAGTTTTGTAAAAGCATTGGGTGGAAGTGCCATACAATTAACAAATAGTCTTCGTCCAAAAGACCGGGCTCCATCCATGGAAGAGCTTAAAAAACTGACAGAAGTGATGAATGAAATTGGCAAACAAACTGCCGATTTGGGTGTGCAGGCAGTGTACCATAATCACATGAATCAGCTGGGTGAAACGCCGGAAGAAGTGGACACGATAGTACAAGGCATGAACCCGAAATATTTGAAATTACTTCTGGATATCGCGCATTACAAACAGGGTGGAGGCGAACCGCAGGAAGCAGTAATTAAGTACAAGGATATAATTCATACTCTGCACTTAAAAGATACGAAACCATCTGACTCAAAAAGTGGCTATAAGTTTGTAGAACTGGGTCAGGGAAGAGTAGATGTGCCAGCTGTTTTTGCTGCTTTGGACAAAATAAAATTCAAAGGCTGGGCAGTAATAGAACTGGACGGTGTACCTGATCCCGAAAAATCAGCTTTAATATGTGCGGAGATAAATAAGAAGTATATTGTTGAAACGCTGAAGTATCCTTTGTCTTAGGTCAAAATTCTTTAAATAATTAGTGTTTGCCTGGTTTGAAATTCTAAGACTTTTGAATCTGGCGAACACTAAATTAATGCCTATAAATTCTGCTTATTAAATCTCAACTTTTAAGCAAATCATTATTTTCCAGAAGCTGGATTAAAAGTTTATCAGCAATATCACTTTGAGCGGATTTGTCATAAACTGAAATGAGAGTAATAATTTCATCAGTGATTTGAATGCAAGTGATTAATCTTGCACCACCAGATTTCCCTTTATTCTTAGAAGAAATTGCCATTCGTACTTTGTAGCAGTTCTTTCCCAAAGCATCTCCCTGGAATGGGTTTTGAGTTAAATCTTCAATTAAAATCTTTAAATCTGTTAAAATTGAAGGATATTTTTTAGCTAGTTTTTTTAACTCACGATCAAAGTGATCAATGGTATAAATCTGATACATATAATGAAGACTAAGCTTCCAGTTCGTTAATTAGATCTTGTATTGGACGAGCTTTGCGTTTTCCTTGCTCTACCATTTTTAATTCTTCAAATCCAGTTTTAACATTTTGCCATGTTTCTTTTTGTGCAGGGCTTAAATCATTTTCAATTTGAAGAGAATCAGCTACTTCTACAAAATTCAAAGCACGAACCAATTTCATAAAAAAAGAGAATTTACTTTCCGGAATATTGAGTGTTACTTGTTTCATGATTAAGCGAGTAATAATTATATTCCAAATTTAATGTATAAATCAAGTATAATCAAAAATACTCAATTTGTAATTAGGAGAAATACCAATATAACTTAACTTATTCCTACTAGCCTTTGTAAGGGTATACGCTCAATTATATCGTTATGTTATTAAAAGTGTAATTCCTGTCTTAGTGCTAAATTATACTTTATATTTACAATCGGACAACATATTTTTATTTACATGAAGAGGTACAAAATTTACATTGCTTTCTTGTTTCTGAGCTTAACAGTATCAATGGTTAATGCGCAGAAATCGAAAGATGGATGGCAGGATTTATTTAATGGAAAAGACCTTACCGGTTGGAAACAGTTGAATGGTAAAGCTAAGTATGAAGTGAAAGATGGTGCAATTGTAGGCACATCAGTTTTTGATACGCCCAATTCATTTCTGACTACTGAAAAGGACTATGGTGATTTTATTTTAGAATGTGATGTAAAAGTTGATAATAAATTAAACTCCGGAATTCAGATCAGAAGTCTTTCCAAAGCAGATTATAACAATGGCCGTGTACATGGGTATCAGGTAGAAATTGATCCAAGTGACCGGGCATGGTCTGGTGGATTATATGATGAGGCACGACGTGGATGGCTTTATACCATGGACATCAATACAGAAGGAAAAAAAGCATTTAAAAAAGATGCCTGGAATAAATACCGTATTGAAGCAATTGGAAATACCATCCGCACATTTGTTAACGGAATTCCTACTGCATACGTAGTAGATGATATGACGCTAAGCGGGTTTATTTGTCTTCAGGTGCATTCTATTGGAAATAAAGATAAAGCGCTGGAAGGAACACAGGTGAGCTGGAAAAATGTAAGAATTAAGACTACAAACCTAAAATCAAGTCCTGAGACTAATATTCGTATTGTAAATCTGATTCCGAATTCCATTACAGAAGCTGAAAAAAAGGAAGGATGGAAACAATTATATGACGGCAAATCGGCCGATCAGTGGCAGGGTTATGGAAGCACAACATTTCCTTCCAAACGCTGGACTTATGACGATGGAACAATCACTATTGCAAAATCGGATGGTTCTGAAACAGGGAATGACCTTGTTACAAAGCAACTTTTTGGACCGGCATTTGAGTTTCAGTTTGAGTTTAAATTAACTGAGGGCGCAAATAGCGGTGTAAAATATTTTGTGGATCAAAAGTTCAGTTCTGGTGGCAAATCAGGTATTGGTTGTGAATATCAGGTTCTGGATGATGCCAAACATCCTGATGCAAAAATGGGTAAAAATGGCAATCGTACCATTGCATCTTTGTATGATGTAATTCCTTCTGTTAAGCCTTCCAATGCAATTAAAAAAATAGGAGAGTGGAATCAGGGGAGGATCGTTGTTCTGAGAGACGGCACGGTACAGCATTTTTTAAATAATCAGAAAGTTGTTGAGTATGTTCGGGGATCTCAGTCTTTTAAAGACTTAGTAGCAGAATCCAAGTTCAAAAAATTTGAAGGATTCGGGCTTTCAGAGAAAGGTCATTTACTATTGCAGGACCATGGAGACAATGTGTCTTTCAGAAGTTTGAAAGTGAAGGAAATGAAGTGAGTGAAAGTTTAAGGTGAAAAGTAAAAACCGGTGCAGTGAAAAGTTAGCGAAGGGTCGATAAAGTGCACCAGCGATAGTTTTTTAACCCTTAACCCCTTACCTCTTTCCCTGCTTAAAATTGATAATAAACCGTTAACAATTAAGATAATGACAAGTAGAAGAGATTTTATCAAAACAACTGCTTTGGTTACTGCCGGTGTTGCAGTAAGCGTAAATTCAGTAAGTGCATCCAGTTACCGTCGTATTTTAGGAGCTAATGACCGCGTTCGTGTTGGGATTATTGGTTTTTCCGATCGTTTCCGCAGTTCACTTGCACCAAGTTTTGCAGAACATTCGAAGGAAATGAACTTTGAATTTATGGGTGTTTCAGATATATGGAACCGTCGTCGTGATGAAGCTGAGAAGTTTATAAAAGGAAAAGGCTGGTCAGCGAGTGAGTTTGTGAAAGCCCGTAATAATGAAGAATTATTGGCACGTAAAGACGTGGATGCTGTTATTATCAGTACTGCTGATTTTCAACATGCATTACATTGCGTTGAAGCTGTGAAATCCGGTCGGGATGTGTATGTGGAAAAGCCTTTTGCAGAATCATTAGCAGATGGAAAACTGGCGTTGAAGACAGTAGAAGCCTCTAAACAAATTGTACAGGTAGGATCGCAGCGCAGAAGCGCACCTAATTATCATGCTGCAAATGATTTTATCAAATCAGGTAAGTTTGGTGATATTTCTATGGTTGAAATGACCTGGAACGTAAATCAGCCTGGCCGCTGGAGAAGAAAAGAATTGGTTGAGCAAATCAGAAAAGAAGATACGGACTGGGATCGTTTCTTGTTAAATCGTCCAAAAGTAGAATGGAATCCACGTTTTTATCTTGAATTCCGTCTTTTCTATCCATACTCATCAGGACTTCCGGGACAATGGATGTCACACCAGATTGATACCGTTCACTGGTTTTCAGGATTAGAAGCACCTCGTAGCGTAGTAGCAAATGGCGGCGTTTATGTTTGGAAAGATGGCCGTGTGAATGCAGATACATTCTCAGCTACTTTTGATTATGGTCCATTTGATAATCCGGATAAAGGATTTCAGGTAATTTATTCTGCACGTATGCATCAGGCTGCCGGAGATGTAAAAGAATATTACTACTCAAATGGTGGTATGATCAATTTGGATACTAATAAAATAACATCCGAAGGTGGATTGAAAGAAAAAGACGCAGCAGCAATGGGTATGAAAGCAAATTTATTAGCTGAAACTTCGCTGAAAACAGGAGAAAAAGTTTCTAATGACGCTAATACAGGCGCTGATCCGATGACATCGTTGCACATGCGTAACTGGATGGATTGTGTGCGCAGCCGTAAACAGCCAAATGCACCTGCACGCGCCGGATTCAACCATTCGGTAGCGAATATTATGTCAACGCAGGCATTGCATACCGGGAAAAAAGTAACCTGGGATCCAAAGAAAAGTGATATTGTTTTAAGTTAAATTTTGTTAGACGCAGAGTTCGGGAGTGGTGACGCTTCGTAACTCTGCGTTTTAATTTAAACCTACATACAAGTGAATTTAAAAAACACCAGCATTGCATTCGCCACTTTTTCCCTGGCCATAATTGCCGGATTGGCACAGGCCCAAAAGGTGGATCTGGTCGATAACAAGAAAGATAAAAAAGTAGAAGTAAGTATTGACGGCAAGCCTTTTACGTCTTATTTCTATCCCGGTGAAGATGTTTTAAAAAAAGCAGTCCTTTATCCTGTTATGACTGCAAAAGGAACGCTGATCACACGTGGCTGGCCATTGGATCCACGTGGTAGTGAACGTGTAGATCATCCGCACCATGTAGGGATCTGGCTGAATTATGAAGATGTGAACGGTAATGATTACTGGAATAATTCAAATGCAGTGGATCATGCAAAACGTGCTTATGGAACGATTGTTCACACTGGCATTACATCCATGAAAAGTGGTAAAAATAAAGGTGAACTAACTGTTACTGCCGATTGGATTGATAAAGACGGTAAGCTGACTTTGAAAGAAGTAACAACTTTTACTTTCAGCGGAAAAGGCGATACAAGAATGGTTGACCGTTCGACTACGTTGACGGCGGTTAACGGAGAAGTTGCCATGCCTGATATTAAAGATGGTATGTTTGCCATTCGTGTTGCGAGAGAGCTGGAACTTCCTTCAAACAAACCTGAAATATTTACGGATGCAAGCGGAATTGCAACCAAAGTTCCCGTCATGAATAATGCAGGAATTACTGGAAATTACCGTAACAGCAATGGAATAGAAGGAGAAGAAGTTTGGGCAAAAAGGGCAATCTGGTGCAATTTAACTGGCAAAATCAAAGATGAAGATATCAGTGTTGCCATTATTGACCATCCAAAAAATGTAGGTTATCCTGCTTACTGGCACGCACGTGGTTATGGCTTATTTGCCGTAAATCCGTTGGGCCAAAAAGCGCTGAGTAATGGAAAAGATGAGCTGAATTTTAAACTGAAAAAAGGAGAATCAACTACTTTTCGTTATCGGCTTGTAGTAGCCTCCGAACATTTAAAAGATGCAGCATTAAATGAATTAGCAGCTGATTATGCGAAAACGAAATAAGTAGTTTTTGTATTTAAAATTAATAATCAAAAAAGCCATGGAGCAATCCATGGCTTTTTTGACTTTAAAAGTCTATATTAATCTTCTACAAAATTCTTTTCCTGAAAAGTCTGTAATTCTTTTTGCACTTCTGCCAATAACTGACTTTCCGTTGGAAGATATAATTGATACTGACTTGCTACCATGTTTTTTGTATCCAGTGGCAAAGTATATTTTACAACTGCATCATTTTTATCGGTACAAAGTAAAATTCCAATTGTTGGATTTTCATGAGGAAGCTTTTCAATTCTGTCATAATAATTGACATACATTTGCAATTGTCCCAAATGTTGATGGCTAAGTTTTTGTGTTTTTATTTCAATAATAACAAAACATTGAAGCAAGCGATTATAGAAAACCAGATCGACATAAAATTCGTCATCGTCCAAATGAATTCGCTTTTGCCTTGCTACAAATGAAAACCCATTTCCCATTTCCAACAAAAAATCCTGAAGATGTGTGATGATTGCTTGTTCCAGTTCTTTTTCGTAATATGCCGATTCCCGTTTTAAACCCAGAAACTCAAGAACCATTGGATCTTTAATAATTTCCTTTGCATCAGTCGGGAGTTTTTCATTTTTGGCAACTGCTAAAACACTTTCTTTGTCGTTGCTCAATAACAACCTTTCGTATAATTGGCTGTTTATTTGTCTTTCTAATTGACGGCCGGTCCAGTTATTTTTAACCGTTTCGGCGATATAGAACTCTCTCTTATATTCATTACTAATGCTTAGAAACATTTTGTATTGAGTCCAACTCAATTGCGTCCGCAGTGTGGACGCAATTGGAAACATCCTGTAAAACTGTCGGTATCTTTCCAATTGTCTAACACCAAAACCACTTCCAAATTCAGGTAATAACTGCTCTGAGAGATATTTGATAATATAAGCACCGTATTCTGCGCGATCTTTTCCCTGTTGTTCTTCTTCCAGAATTCGCTTGCCAATGTGCCAGTACATCAGGGTGCGTTCAAAATCTACTTTTCTGATGGCATTTTCTTTCGCAACTGAAATCAACGATTTTATATCGCTAATCATTTGCTGATTAACTAAATTCATAATATGTGTTTGTTGATGAAATATTAAAATAAGACTGCAATGTTATAATATTATTGCAGTCTTACATAATTCATCCATTTTTATTTCTTAGTCATAGTTCCTGGAGAGTGCCAGCTGAAAACGTGGTAAGTTGTTGGCGTTGTTCCTACATTTTTAATTGAATGCATTTGATTGGATGCCTGAAAAATAACTGAACCAGGGCCAACTTGTTTCATTTGACCATTTACTAATGCTTCCACGGTTCCTTCTTTGA
>Ga0247739_10000094_pt1 | contig 30503 bp, 24 predicted proteins | sample UWRJL058202B2_FD_180943 | JGI IMG/M metagenome (GOLD analysis project Ga0247739, IMG submission 180943) | Plant litter microbial communities from Arlington Agricultural Research Station in Wisconsin, United States - UWRJ-L058-202B-2 | ecosystem: Environmental > Terrestrial > Plant litter >...
CGATGTACAGGATCTCGGTACTTTCCAGCTTACCGAAGCAGTTTCAACTCTTAAAGAAGTAAAGGTAGTTGGGCAGGTACAGGCAATGGAACAAAAAGGCGATACAACACAATTTAATGCAGCTGCTTTCAAAACAAACCGGGATGCTACAACGGAGGATCTGATCCAGAAAATGCCGGGCATTACGGTAACTAATGGAACGGTAACAGCGCATGGCGAAACAGTTAGCAGGGTACTTGTAGATGGTAAAGTGTTTTTTGGAGAAGATGCTGCACTTACTTTGAAATCTTTACCGGCAGAAATTGTAGATAAAATTGAAGTATTTGATAAATTAAGTGACCAGGCGCAGTTTACAGGTTTCGATGATGGCAGCGGACAAAGAACTATTAATATTGTTACCAGAGCTGATAAAAAAGTAGGTCAGTTTGGAAAAGTATTTGCCGGTATTGGTCTGGATGACCGTTATCAGGCTGGTGGTAATCTCAGTTTTTTTAAGGGGAACCAACGTATTTCCGTCATTGGACTTACCAATAACATTAATGTGCAGAATTTTTCAAGCCAGGATTTACTTGGAGTGAGCGGAACTTCCGGTGGCGGCGGTGGAGGTGGTGGAAGAGGAGGAGCAGGTGGTGGCGGAGGTGGAGGTGGAGCGGCTAATAATTTTCTGGTTGGTAACCAAAACGGTATCACAGGAACCAATTCATTTGGCTTAAATTATGCCAATAAATTTGGTAAGAAAGTAGATGTTTCGGGAAGTTATTTTTTCAACCGAACAGGAAACACTAATACACAAACTACTGAACAGGAATATTTTTTATCAGGCGGAACGGGAAATCAGTTTTATAATGAACAAAGCCGTACTTCCACAGTAAATTCCAATCACAGGGTTAACTTTCGTGTGGAATATACAATGGATAAAAACAATTCATTGATCATCACGCCTCGTCTTAGTTTTCAGGACAATCATTCTGCCAGTTTAAAAGCAGGTTTGACAACTTTGGGAGATGGCAGTAAGTTAAATAGCTCTGACAATGACCGGAATTCCAAAACAAGCGGTTATAATTTTTCCAATGATATTCTTTATCGTCATGCTTTTACAAAGAGAGGTCGAAGTATTTCTTTGAATTTGAATACGCAGGCAAACGATAAAAACGGAACGAGCAATTTGTATTCTAAAAATATGTATTTCAGAAATCTTGAAATGCCGGGCGATACTATTGACCAGGAAAGTTATACTAAGTCGGATGGAATTACAATTGGAGGAAACCTGATCTATACTGAACCAATCAGCACAACTGGCCAGCTTCAATTTAATTATGGTCTGACAGTTAGTAACAGCAATTCGAAAAAGGAAACTTACAACATGAGTTTTGACGAAAATACGTATTCTGACCTGGATACATTATTGTCAAACACTTTTGATAACCGTTATACAACCAACCGTGCAGGTGTAAGTTATCGCTATCGTAAAAATAGCTGGATGGCAAATTTTGGAGTTGATTTTCAAAACACAGGATTGTACAGCCATCAGTTATCTCCAAGAGATGCAACTGTTGATCAGTCGTTTACCAATATTCTTCCAAATTTAATGTTGACTTACCGGTCAAAAGATGGAGCGCAATTCCGGACATTCTTCCGTAGTTCTACTAATCAGCCATCCATTACGCAACTGCAAAATGTGGTGGATAACAGTAATCCATTGTCTCTTACAGCTGGAAATCCGGATTTGAAACAGGAATACAGAAACACTTTTAACATTCGGTATTCACTTGCAGGAGCCAAACGTCCTTATAACTTCAATGCATTGATATTTGTAACACAAACAAACAATGCAATTGTAAATTCAACTTTCATTGCACAGCAGCCAACTATATTACCAAGTGGAATTGTGCTGGAACAAGGAGCTAAACTTACCTCTCCGATCAATGTGGACGGAAGCTGGAACGCGCGTACTTTCCTGACTTATGGAAAACCGATAGCACCAATTAAACTGAATGTCAATCTTACATCAGGATTCAATTATGTTCGGTCTCCGGGTATGATCAACAATGTTTCCAACTTTTCTAATACTTATGCTTATTCCCAAGGATTGGTGTTGAGTAGCAACATCAGTGAGAATCTGGATTTTACGGCTTCTTATTCTGGTAATTATAATGTGGTTCGTAACACTATTCAGCCAAATCTTAATAATAATTATTACACTTCAAGTATCACTGGCCGTGTAAACTGGATATTTGGTAAAGGATTTGTTGTTCAATCAGATATTAGTAATCAGTCATACCGCGGATTGGGAGCAGGTTTTAACCAGAATTTTACTTTATGGAATGCCAGTGTCGGTAAAAAATTCCTGAAAAATAATGCAGGTGAATTGAAATTAACTGTTTTTGATATTCTTAAACAAAACAACAGTATCACCCGTACAGTAACAGAAACTTACGTACAAGATGTTACCAGCCGCGTTTTAACACAATATGCCATGCTGACTTTCACTTATACACTGAGAAACTTCGGGAAAATGCCGGTTCAGAATAATGAAAACAGGCGTAATTTTGAAGGCGGCGGCGGATTTCCAGGTGGAGGCGGTGGCTTTCCGGGAGGTGGCGGAGGTGGTGGCAGACCGGGTAATCAGTAATCGCACGAAAGAAGTGAAGAGCGGCCACCGCGTGATGAAGAATTATAAATTAAGAGTGAAAAGTAGGGTGTGGTGAAATTTTAGTGAATAAAAATTAAAAAGTCTAACAATTCAAACTATTGAACTGTTAGACTTTTTAATTTTTATTCACTCTTAACTATTTCTTCCCCGGAAATGGAATAATTAACTTTTCTCCTCTTTCAGTAAAATCTTTTGTTTTGCCATTTGCCTTCATGATAGCTTCTTTGGTTACACCATATTTATTAGCTACTACCCGAAGTACATCACCAGGACCAACGGTATGAATTGCCTTAACCTGAATCTTAAGTTTTGTGGTTCCTGACTTAAGATCTGATACAGAAGAATTTAATCCCTTTAAAGTACCGGTTTTAAGATTATATTTTGCTGCAATGCTTGAGAATGTTTCTCCGCTTTTAACAGTATGTGTTATTCCCTGGCCGCCAACTGATGACGGAGAAATGGCAGGAGTAGATTCTTTCTCAGGTTCCGGCTTTTTTTCTGTCACCGGCGTAGTTTCTGACTTCGATGAAGTGATTGGTTCCGCAGCTGCCGGAAGTGGCTCAGCGGTAACAGGCTCACCTACACTTGTTTCCTGTGTTGCAGTATTTCCAACATTAGAAGTAAGTTCTCCTGCATTGGAAGGACTGTCGGAAATATATTCATAACCAACATAGAGCATTGCCAAAACCAAAAGCACTAAAACAAATAGAGTAATTACCGGCAGATTTGATTTTTCAACTGGACGTATGTTTCTTTTTTTAGGGAACTCGTCTTCCATAATTTGATTACCGATTCTATCTTGTGGTGATATTTATTTACGAAAATAGTAAAGACAGGCTACTTCTCAACCTGATTTTTTAATTCCTCATTCATTATGGCTACTTTCTCTTTTAAGCTTTCTTTAAAAATATCAAGGCGTTTACCAATTTCTGCATCACTTGCACCTATAATTTGAGCTGCCAGAATTCCGGCATTTCTTGCCCCATTCAACGCAACAGTTGCGACCGGAACTCCTGACGGCATTTGCAAAATAGAAAGAACTGAATCCCAGCCATCAATAGAATTACTGGATAATACCGGAACCCCAATGACAGGCAATGAAGTAAGAGAAGCTACCATTCCTGGCAAATGTGCCGCCCCGCCTGCACCTGCAATTATTACTTTAAGTCCTCTGTTTCGGGCGCTGGCTGCATATTCCAACATTCTTTCAGGAGTGCGATGCGCTGAAACGATCTCCATTTCAAACGTTATTCCCAGTTCTTTTAGTGCATCAGCAGCTTCCTGCATTACCTTTCTGTCTGAAAGGCTGCCCATTATTATTCCAACCATTTTTTAGTGTTAAGTTAAAAGTAAACAGTTTTTAGCCTTGTTAGTCAGGTTATTGACTGATAACTTTTATGTTTTTCTTGATAAATTCTACCTTTTCTTTTAATGCTTCGATGCTGGAATCCATCACTGTAATGTGTCCCATTTTTCTGAAAGGTTTGGTAATTGCTTTCCAATATAAAAATGGAAATACCTGATCGGTGCCTAATAATTTCTCCATTCCTTCGTAAACTGCTGGTCCTTCATAACCATTTTCACCCAGCAAATTAACCATTGCAGATGGTCCGTAAGTGTGAGTGCTTCCTAATGGCAAATCCAAAATGGCTCTCCAGTGCTGTTCATACTGAGAAGTTGCATTGGCTTTTATAGTATGATGGCCACTGTTATGCGGCCTGGGAGCAACTTCATTAATCAGGATTTCCCCATCGGATGTAAGGAATAATTCAACTGCCAGCAAGCCAACAATTTGAAAAGCCTCAGCTGTTTTTTTTGCTATTTCCTGTGCTTTTTTATCAATTTCAGAATCTATTTCTGCGGGTGCAAAAAGATATTCAACCAGATTAAGTTCCGGGTGAAAAACCATTTCGACAGTAGGAAAAGTCCTGACTTCGCCGGATGGATTTCTTGCCACAATAACAGCCAGTTCTTTTTCGAAATCAACTGCTTTTTCCAGTAAACCAGGCTGGTTAAAAGCCTTGGCAATATCTGATTCCGATGTGATGCGCTGTACGCCACGACCGTCATATCCGTCACGTCCTAATTTATGAAATGCAGGAAGGAAGTCAATATGATAACTAACATCTTCCCGGTTTTCTGTGAGTATAAAATCAGCAGTAGGGAGGTTATTCTCAAGATAAAACTGTTTCTGGATTCTTTTATCCTGAATAAGCCGGATTACAGATGGCTGCGGATAAACGCGTTTCCCTTCTTTTTCCAAAGCTTCCAGCGCCTCAACATTTACCTTTTCTATTTCAATTGTAATGACATCGAGGTTTTTACCAAAATTATAAACTGTGTCATAATCCTGTAATGAGCCTTGTGTAAACTGAGGAGCAATTTTCCGGCAGGGCGCTTCTGCATCGGGATCTAAAACATGAATATCAAGATTCCAGTCAACAGCGGCCTGAAGAAGCATGAGTCCAAGCTGGCCACCGCCAAGAATTCCTATTCGGGATGAAAGCATTTTAAAATAGTAATTTGTATTGCAAAATTGGTGTAAAAAGTCAGAATGCGAAAATCTTTGAAGATGTAATTGCTTATTTCTATTGAAAATTAAAAAATAAGGAAATTATGTACTAAGGGTTTTACTGATAAAACGTCCCAGCGGGACGTCTGGTGGGTAGCAATAATATTAATGAAAATGTTTATCTCATCCAGAGGAACGTTTCGTAATTTACAACATGAAAATTTGAAAATTTAACCTCATTCTTAATTCTTAAACCGGATTAAAGCGATTTCCACCAATAAAAAGAATAAAGCTGCATAAAGGAAATATTTCCATAAACTAGTGCCAAGGTTTTGCTGCTGAAATTCCTTTGCAAATGCACTGTCGTCTAAACTTTCATAAATCTGCACATTTTTCTGACCGGCAAAAAGTGTTTTAAGCTCAGTTGGAGAATAATAGTCAAGCTTGGATTCTCTGTTATTATGATTGAGGGCGATTAGCTGTTCTACTTTATTATCGTGAATTAATTCAAAATAGCCGGCATCTAAACCTTCTCCCAGCTGATCGCCTTGTGGTATTTCCAATAATAGCTGATTACCTGTTGTGCGCTGTACAGGGATGATTTCAACTTTGTTGCGACGAAGTTTATAAACTGCATTAGGTGTTATTTTATCAACATTCAGTGAAATTGGATTTTCATCAAAAGTAAATGCGGTTCTCTGAGCACGCACACTCATGGCAGCCATTTTATACATAACCGGGACAAAAATTGCATGCTGCGCCATAGTCCCGTATTGCTGATTGAGCGGCGCAGAAAAAAGATAAACTTTTCCAATTCCTCTGTTTATCTGACTGAGATAATTCTGGCCATTTCGTAAGGTAAGCACCTGTTGACCAGTATTATTCCAGGTCAGGACAGGAGATGCCAATGGCAGATTCAGGTTCATTTCCTGACGAATTGATTCTTCAAATACATCACTGAAAAACGGATTATTACGATCCGGGGTGGCAATGGCAATAGGGTCGGGATTTGGGTTTCGTTCAGTACTCAGACCATTAATTCCCAAATTTCTTAAAAATGTCTGGTAGCTTCCTGCATCCGGAGCAGCGGGAGGAATAACTGAAATACTACCGCCTTTCAAAACAAAATCCTGTAACTCCTGAGGCAAAGAACCGCTAATCTGTTCGACACCTTCCAAAACAACCATGTCGGCATTTTTAATTAATCCCTGGTCTACATTTCCTGCACCATAACTTTGAATGGAAAATAAGCTGTCATTCGCGTATACATTCTGTATATATTTTTCGGTGACTTTCGGGCCATAAATATGTAAAATCCTGATCACCGGAGAAGCATTCAATACAAAATAATAATCATTGTCAAAAGTGACAGGAAAATCATCAAACGTAATCTGACCCTTTTTATAACCTTTACCTTTCAGATTAAAGTTGAATTTTGCAATTGCACTACCGTTTGCCGGAACACTGACGGAGGCAGTTGATGCCTGGGTATTGTCGAGATTTAATTTTAAAACGACATTTTTGGCTTCTTCTTTCCCTGAATTACTCACTTTTACAAAAAGAATATTGTTTTGTAATTCCCTGATAAACGGCGTATTAAGCCATGCAGAATCGACATATACATTCTTTTCCGGCGCAGCCTGCACAGGAACTATAAAAAGCTGATTAGTTGTATCAATTTTTAATTTTGATAAATCACCCACTGTACTTTTTTGGAAATCAGAGAACCAGAAAAGCTGGTTCTTGCCTGTACTCTGATGCCTTGTAATCAGATTTTCCTGACGCTTATAAACATCCTGCAATGAACGGGGTGTATGTGCCAGTTTAATCGTGGTAAGCATATCACGGATTTTATCAGCATGATAAAGCCCTTGTTCCTGCGCCGAAAAATCATTGGTAATTAATTGAAGAGAAGCTGCGTTACGAAAAAGACCTAATAAATCACTTAAATGACTGGTAGCCAAATCGATATATCGCTTGTTATTCGCTTCATTCTGCATACTGAACGAGTTGTCCAGATATAGACTTGTAATTCCTTTTCTATCAGCGGCCAGATTACTTTTACCAGGCAAAAATGGTTGTGCAAAAGCAAATACCAAACTCGCAATGGCCAGAATTCTCGCTGCCATGATCAGCCAATGCTTGATTTTTCTGATCGACCTTGTCTGTGTTTCAACAGCTTTCAGAAAAGCAACATTGGTAAAATAAACTCGTTTGGTACGACGAAAATTAAATATATGTATCGCAATCGGAATTGAAATGGCTAATAAGCCCCAAAGGAAAGTGGGAAAAAGAAAACTCATTTAGGTACGATTGGTTTATTTAGTATAATTGCCCTTCTAACGCAAATTACATTAAATTCTGATAACTGTTTTTTTATTTCAAATGCTTTCTGCGTAAGTCAACTGCTTTTTTCTAACTTTGCACTTCATTTAGTGTTGTCCGATTATAGCATGAAAAGAGTGAGGATGTAAAGTCTGAGGTCTTAAACGGGCAATCATTATTAATAAAGAAACTGCTTAATTTTTACTCTGAATTATGGCCAAAGTATCGGTGAACAAACACCAGCCTGTTTATCAAATGCCTACGAATCCGGCGGCGGTTCGTACAAAAAAATATGCGTTACCCACAAAGAAGTACATCATGCTTGCGATGCGTTATTTCTTAAAATCGCAGATTAAATGGGTAATTCTTCCGGTTGCTCTTATTCTGATCAATGCTATTGTTAGCCTTACGGGCTTATATCCAAATATCTGGATTTATGTAACAATTTTTGTTGGAGTTATTCTTTATGTTCTTTTTTGGGTTGTCCAGTTTGTAGGCATTACGCAACTGGCACAGTACAAGCCTATGTTTGAGCGGTTTTCTTATGAAATTGATAATCGTCAGATTCTAATGAAGCTAAACCAAAAAGAAGGAAATGTCATGAAATGGGATCAGATTTTGGATGGATATAAAGATAAAGATGCTTATGTGCTGATTATTTCAAAAGGCCAGTTTCTTAATCTGCCGTTTTCCATTTTTAATTCTGAGCATGATATTAAAGTTTTCGAAAGGATTTTAAAGCAAAAGGAATTGCTCAAAAGCTAAGTTCAAATGTTTCGTTTCAGTAGGAAAGCCTGGTAATATTACCGGGCTTTTTTGTGTTTACTGTGTTAATAATTTTGGCCTGCTTTTTATGAGTGGGATAAAGCGTGATCATTAAAACCACATAACAGATGGAATGGGAAATTTCTGAATTCAAAGAAGAAGACAGAGCTGAATTAAGAAAATTGTATATCGATGTCAGACGGGAAACTTTTGGCTGGCTGGGCGCTGAAAACCGGATCAAAGACACTTTTGATATAGATACCAAAGGAGAAGATTTAATTGTTGCGAAAGTAGAAGATCGCATCGTTGGTTTTGTATCTGTTTGGTTGCCAGATAATTTCGTACACCATCTTTACATAAAAAGAGCGTATCAGGGGAAAGGACTAGGCCGGGATTTGATTAATACAGTAAAGTCCAGGATTAAGGGAACTTTGGCTCTAAAATGTATGGAAGGCAATCTTTCGGCAGTAAAATTTTATCAGAAAACCGGTTGGAAAATGAAGTCAAAGGGCATTTCTGAGCATGGCGTTTACATACTGTTTGAGCTGGATTAGATTTGATTTGCAGTTGTCAAAGGAATCTGATTATTCAGTAGTTAGATTTAGGCTGAATTAATGCTTATCTGCCTGCTACAATGAAGAAATTTCGAAAAATATTATTGTTTCCCGTAATCGTATTCCCGTAATCGTATTATTGACTTCTAATTTGCCTTTTGTGTCGGAAATCCTTTCAGTGTTTTTTTATGCAACCGTTGCTCCGCCCTTTTATTATATTACAAAGGATGTTCAATTCTATGCTTGTGGGGATGTAGAAAGTATTAGAGAGAACACGGATTATAAACTTTACAAGCAAAAATTTCCTGAAAGAGATAATACTTTATATCGACATAACAGAATAAGGGAATGGAAATATTTTTTTATGTGGAGAATTTATTTGACGAATCCGAATTGGAGAGCACCATATATGAATAGACCCGCTTTTTTAAAAGAGCACCAATAAATGATAGAAGAAGATTTGCCTCAAAATAAAAACCAGAATCAAATCTATTTTACTTCGTACTGAGTTCTTGATGTTCCTTACCAAAATTTTTCTCCCCCGCCGCAATTTCAACCGACATTTGATTCACTTTTGGAGGAATAGGACAATTATATCCATCACTGTAAGCACAGTACGGATTATATGCTTTATTGAAGTCCAGCATGAATTTCCCATCTTTTACATCAGATGTTTTTAAATCAATATAGCGTCCGCCGCCATACGTGTCATTTCCGCTCGTTTTGTCTTTAAATGGCAAAAACAAATAATCTCTGTATTGTGGAAGTGTTTGTAAGCTGAGGCTTCTGTAAACCGTCAACGTTTGCCTTTTTCCATAAAGCCTAAATTTTATTAATCCGTATTTTACAAAAGTCTTCTTGATGCCGCTGTAAGTTGGCATTTCAAAAGACTGTGTATTTCTGGATCTGGTAAATGTAGCAGGCACCTGAAATGTAGAATCAGGATTATAAAACTGAAGAAACTTCAGGTCTTCTTTTTTTAGCGGAGAATTAGCAGTCTTGATAAAATCCTGCTTGTATTTTTGTCTGAACTGTTCTGTTTGTTTTGCAAAATCCTGAGCTGACAGAGAAGTACAAGCCAACCAGAAAAACAGTAATATGTATAGTTTTTTCATATTTGTTGAAAAAAATCCGGTAACCTGAGTTACCGGATTGTAAAGTGATATTACAAATATATAAAAACTAATGCCAGAAGCATTTAAGTCTTTATTTTACACTAAAAGCAGGGATTTTACTTTCATCCAGATTGTAGTATTTTTTTATTGCCTCATAATTGCTGTAATCAACAGACGCTCCACCTTTTCTTGAAGTAAAATCAGATGGAATTACTACAATTCTGAATGTTTGGTTTTGTGTGAATTCTGCTGCTAACGAAGTTTTTAACGCATCGGTTGGCGCATCAATGAAAATTGAAAAATCCGCTGGTGAATAGTCAAAATTGTAAGTAACTCCCCGTGGCATATCAATCGCCTGTGGAAGTAGTCTCCAGACCGGACTGCCGGTAGTAGTCGTTTCCCAAAGAACATAAATCAGAACAGCATCTGATTCTACAACTTTAACTTTTGCAGTAGCAAATGTCAGAATATAACTGAATTTGTTAGCTGTGTTAAAATTAACCTTATCAACTTCAAAGGTTTGGCCTACTACATTATCTCCATCTAATCCGTCGATTCCTGGTAATCCATCAGCTCCACGTGGTCCGGTGCAACTTTGGAATAATGCTGCAAGTATAAATATAAGCGGGATTAGTTTCTTATTCATGTTGTTAATTGGTAATGGTGAGTTAAAAGTTTCTCTTGTTTTAGTTTGGACGTAAATGCAATAATAAAGTTTAATTCATGATTGGACGTTAACTTTCATTAACTATTGTAAATCCAAACTTGCAAATTGAAACGGTAATATGACTTTAATATTTCATTTTATTTGCGTAGAATAGACTTAGATCGTACTTTTCATGCCAATTCAAGGTATACAACAAATTTACTATTCTAAAAAAATAAGCACATGATCAATCGTAAAGCAACAGCAGTTTGGAAAGGTACCGGAAAAGAAGGAACCGGAACTATGAGCACGCAAAGCACCGTTTTGGAAAATACACAATATTCATTTAATACACGTTTTGCAGAAGGTAAAGGAACAAACCCGGAAGAATTAATTGCTGCCGCACATTCAGGATGTTTTGCAATGCAGTTAAGTTTTGACTTAAATGCAGAAGGTTTTACAGCAGACGAATTGAATGCGACTGCAACAATTACACTTGATCCTGCAAAAGGACAAATAACAAAAAGCCACATTGATTTGACAGCGAAAATACCAGGAATTACTGCGGAGAAATTTGCAGAAATTGCTGAGAAATCGAAAGCGAAATGTCCGGTATCCCAGTTACTGAAAGCAGAGCTTTCTTTAACGGCAGAATTGGTTTCTTAATTAATTGAAGTAATTAAGTTAAAGAAGAAGTCGGGATTGAATGGAAAAACCATTATCCCGACTTCTTCCTTTATTTGTTAAATGTTGATTTACAGGAATATAAATTAATCAATAAATAAATCACTGGCTATTTTGTCGGCAAATAATTTACCAGCTTCTGTCAACAGAATAATTTCCTGATCCATTCTTATCCAACCATTGTCTGCCAGTTTTTTTAATTCAGAACTATGTTGCGACAAAAATTCACCGTGCGATAAATTATTAAGTTCCTGCTGTTTTACACCCCATTTGGTTCGTAGTCCGGTAAGTAAATATTCATTCGTTTTATCAGCAGAAGACAGCTCTTCATAAGTTGAAGGAATAATTTCCTGTCCAATGGACGACAAATATTTGGCATTATTGGATACATTATATTCCCGGCTCATTCCATTGTACGAATGTGCGCTAGGTCCCACGCCTAAATATGGATGCTGCTGCCAGTAGGAACTATTATGTTTACTATATTGCTGATTACGGGCAAAATTGGAAATTTCATATTGTTCATAGCCATTATTTGCCAAAGAACTCACCAGAATTTCAAACTGACTGGCTGCAAATTCTTCATCAATAGGTTTTATTTTTTTCTTTTTTAGCCAGGAACCAAAAGCAGTTTGTGGTTCAATAGTGAGACAATAAGCAGAAATATGTGAAACATCCAGCGTAAATGCTTTTTGAATATCACTTTCCAGGATGTTATGATCAGGAGCCGGAATGGCATAAATCAGATCTATTGAAATATTATTAATACCAACATCCTGCGCTGTTTTTACACAACTTTCACCTTCACCCGCAGAATGGATGCGGTTTAATAATTTAAGATGAGGTTCATGAAATGACTGAATACCAATACTCAGGCGATTAATTCCTGCTCTGCTTAGTTGTTCCAGTTTGTCTTTATTGAGGTCGTCAGGATTAGCTTCTAACGTAATTTCTGCATAATCTGAAACATCAAACTGACTATAAATAGTGGAAAGTAACAAATTTAATTCTTTCTCATCCAACAGGGAAGGAGTACCGCCCCCAAAATAAATAGTGTCTAATTTTCTATCATCCAGATAAGACCGGCGTAAAACGATTTCTTTTGCAATTGCTTCTACAATAGCTAGTTTATTGCCCGTATTAGTACTAAAATGAAAGTCACAATAATGACAAGCTTGCCGGCAAAAAGGAATATGAAGGTATAGATGCAAATTTAATTGTTAATTATAAATGAAATGGATTAATTGTTAACAGTATTTTAACGAAAGCATTAATAATTAACAACTTATCATTAATAATTACCTCTTCCCCCATTCCCAACCAACCTTAACACCGGCCCAAAGATTATTTTTTGGAGATGCGTTGTAATAACGGTTTCCGAAAGCGTTCAAATCAAAACCTAAACTATAAATCCCGGCATTTACTTTTTCAGCAGAAGCCGATAGTTCACTGTAAAGATGAGATCCCCAGTTTTTCTTCCATGAAGCGCGTGCAATCCATTGGTTATAAGGTGTATTCTTTACCGTGTTAGCGTCATTCAGATAAAATGAACCTCCATGCTGATAAGTAGCAAATAGGGAAATTCCATATTTAAACAATACATCTAAACCGGTAGTTTGAGAGAAACGGGGAATTCCCGGAATAAGTTTACCACTCAGGTCGGTTTCTGACTGAGCAAAATTTTCAAAAGTATATTTTGTCCACGTACCTGAATTCCATAATCTGAAAGTAAGTGGTAAGTGTGAATTAGATAAGAAATCATACGAAAGATTCCATTCAAGACCATTTTGACGTGTTTTTCCTGCATTAATAAAATATTCTGACCCGGCTTCGTCTGTTCTTCTAACAATAGATTCTCTTAATCCAAAACTATATAAACTGATTCCGCCATTGAAATTCCTATCTATTTTACGAAGTCCAATTTCTGTGTTAATTCCTTTTTCAGCATTTAAATCTTTGCGAAATCCTCCGGCGGAAGGGCGAACTTCCTGTAATGTTGGCGGAGAAAATCCACTGCTATATGACGCCGTTACAGCCCACGTTTTGGCAATAATTTTATTAATTGCAATTCTTGGCACCAATATTCCGTCAAAATTCCGTTGTTCATCACTGTAAGGAAGAGGGAAATAACGTTCGTATTTGTACCGGAACGTGTTATAACTCAATCCAAAAGTTGCAGTAAGGTCTTTAAAAAGTACGGCTTCAAGCTGACTGAAAACAGACAAATTAGTTGTTCTGATATCTTCAACCGTTTGCTGTTTATCAGCAATTCCACCTTTATTATCATAATTACGCTGAGCCGATTTACTGTATTGCCATTCAAATCCACTTGTCCAGTTTGTTTTAACTGAGCCTATCTGTGAAATATTCTGCCAGATATTTCTTCCGCCAATTCCCTGTTCATCCCGCTTTTCAAAATTGGAAATAAATGGATTTGCGAAATCATTGGTTGTAATATAAAGTGCGTTTGACTGAGTCCAGCTGTTTGAAAGTTGTAAAGCGTAATTTCCTCCCAACATAGCAAATTTGGTATAAATTGCCGCCTTTTGAGCTTCGCTACCTGGTACTGTTGGTGTAGACTGCCTTGCCAGTTTTGGATTCAGATTATATTGAGCCAGATTAATGCCGCCAGGAGTTTGATATTGCAGGTCTGAATACATGCCCAATAATGATAATGTACCTTTTTCGCCTATTTTTCCTGTTGAAGAAAACCGGATTGCATCACGATTCATGGCGCTATGATCCCTGTATCCGTCTTGTTCGCTATGGCCATATTGAATACTGATACCTCCAACCTGTAAATTCGTACTTCTGCTTTGAAATCCATATTTACCTATACCAACACTTTGCTCCACACGGTTTTGAGATTCATTTTCAGTACGGCTTTGCAATAGTACAACACCTCCGGTTCCGGCTCCATACAAGCTGCTGCCAGGTCCTTTTATAATTTGCATACTTTGTACTGAATTGAAATCCAGCGAGTTCAATGGTGTATTGCCACCAGCATCAGTAAATGGTATTCCATTCCAGTAAAATTTAACATTGCGTATTCCAAATGGAGATCTCAGCATACTTCCACGGATGGAAAACCGGTAGCTTCCAGGCGATCTTTCTTCCATTCTTACACCTGCAATTGCGTTTACGGCATTTGTCCAGGTAGTAGGAGAGTAGCGTTCGAGTGATTTTGAAGTAAGTAAACCAACAGTTGCAGTTGTAGATAAAGCGTTTGTTTTAGACTCAAATGCATTAATAGTAACCTCATTTAATTGCTTTGCTGACAACGAGTCATTTTGGGCAAGAACTAATGTTGTATTGCTGAAAAGTAAAAAAAATAAAAAAATAGTAAGTAAACCTAATTTTTGCATAACAGTTTAAAACGACGTTGATAAAGTTAGTCTGTTTAATAATTTTGGCACAAAGTTACCTAATTTGATCTGGTAAGTATTCCACAAATGCGTAAGGCAATATCATACCGGTAACATTTGTGGGTTGATCCTTCATATTGTATCAGGTTTGAGGATAATTTTCTACAAAAATTCTAAAAATCTTTCAAAATTGCGGTGGTTAGATTTTTCTAGTAATGTATATACGAACGTAATATTCAGACTTGTTCGCTTATTAAATTAAACACGAAAAAAATGAAAAAAATCACTTATTTAGTTGCTTCAATACTTACAGCCGGAATGTTAACATTCACAAGTTGTTCACAAAATACCAAAGATGCTGCAAACGAGACAGCAGAAGAAGCAAAAAATGACATGGACGAAAACGTTGCTGAAGCAAAAGATGATATCAAGGATGCAGGCAATGAGTTTAGTGATGAAGTGAAAAAAGATAAAGCCGCTTTAAAAGAAGATATTGACGACGCAGTCAAAAAGATTGATAAAAAAATAGAAGAGGCTGATGCTAAAATGGATAAAGCAACAGATAAAGAAAAGGCCAAATGGCAGGAGAGAAAAAGAGAATTAAATGACGAAAAGCAGGATCTTAAAAAATCATGGGATGAAACTCAAGATGAAACTGCTGAGAAATGGGATAACTTTAAAGCAAAAACCAAATCTAAGATTGATAAGGTGAAAGCTGATTTGAAAGATTGATTAAAGAGAAGTTATAGGAGTTAAGTGTAGTTAAGGAAGTTAAAAAGAGAGGAGAAAAAGAGAAGTCAGGTTTTTAAAACCTGACTTCTCTTTTTCTCCTCTCTTTTTAATACATAAATGAAATTTACTTCCGGGGAAGATGGATTTCGGTCATCATGCATCGGGCAGAACCGCCGCCGTTTGTTTCGATCACAGAGAGATCAGTATGTGCAATTCTTGCGTAATCATTTAAAATATCACGTTGTTTTTTTGTCAGTGATTCATACGCCTGAGTCGACATAACAAGAAATTTGTCCTGGTTTTTATTCCTTACCATCAGCATATTACCGGCGAAATGGTGCATTTGATCTAAAGATATTTCAACAATATACTTATTGGTTTGCTCTAAAACCGATCTTACCAATTGTCGTTCGTCCGGGTTTTTAATGGCTTCCAGACAAACAACTGCAAAAATATCGCCTATGCACATGAGCACATTCGTATGATAAATTGGCTTGTTGTTTTCATCAGAGGCCGAGAAAGTAATCGTTTCGTAATTTAGTGCTTTTGCAAAAGCATCCAGCACTTCCGGATGGGTACGGGGCGAAAGACAGGCATAAGCGATTTTATATCTTCTGTCCAAAACCATACTGCCGGTTCCTTCCAAAAATTTACCTTCTTCTTCAAAATAAGTAAGGTCAATAATTTCTTCTACTTTATATTCCTTTTTAAGATCTTCAATAATGTCCAGCCTTCGTTCAACCCTTCGGTTTTCGGCCATCATTGGATAAAGCACTACTTTTCCGCTTTGATGAAAAGAAACCCAGTTATTCGAAAAAACAGCATCAGGCCGGTATTGGTCTTCGTTGTCATCGAATATATGTAAATCAAGACCTGTTTTCTCCATTTGGGAAATCATCAGATCGAATTCTTCTTTTGCTTCTTTTTGTGTTAAATCCTGTGGATTTTGAGCTGAATCTTTACGTTGAAACTCGTTGCTTTCTGCCGTTTCGGTATTAAATCCAAACTGAACAGGCCGGATCATCATGATATGAGATGTAGATTGCGGCTGAATTTGTGCTGATGATGTGATGGTACGCATAGGAGTTTTTATTTATTGCTGTATTGGCAATTTACAAATCAAATGTTCTTTTTCCAAGATATTTATTCACGCAGAATAGGCATGCTCATACAATGTGATCCGCCACGGGCCCTGGAAAGTTCTGCGGAGGGAAGTGTAATAAATGTATTTGTTAAAGTATCGGGAGACAATTCATCATTCTCAAATTTATCGATCAGGTCTTTTGCGCTGATAATCAAAAAGCCCTTATTCCGAAAAGCATCAAGTGTCTTGTCATTCCGGTCGTAGCCAATTACAACACCATCTTTTACGGCCAGCAAATTGCAGGAGTCGGTCCACTGTTCACGTTCACCATAAGGAAATTCATTATTGCCGGAATAAATAAATTTAACTTCTTCTTCACTTCCTAAATCTTTCAGGCTAATATCCGACAAAAGATCTTCCAGATTTTCAATTTCTGTTGGTTTGTGCTCTTGTCCTTTTTTGAACTGTAAAATTTTAAATTCCTGGTTGGCTTCTTTTGGTGCAAAAAAGTGTAGTACATCTTTCTTTTTTGCTTCGTCGCCGGTCCTTGCCAATGAACTGAGCAATACCCATATATTGGTTTTTACCTGCGTAAATATGGTGTCAATATGCATATAATCCCTTTTCTTAGGGATTTTGATGATAGAAATTGTGTCAATAATATCCTTCTCGAAAAGTATTTTCATGACTTGCTGCGCCGCATAAATAGAAGTTCTTTCGCTGCATCCAATTAATAAATGTTTTGGAGAAACCATCATTACATCTCCTCCTTCCAGTGTACAGCGTTGATAATCACTGATTTTTTCATCGTCGGGAAGAAGAAAATGCCGCTCATTATCCGGAATTTCTATGATATTGTCTTTCATATCAGCGAACATCGGATGATAAAAAAACACAAACTGAGCCAATATTGATTCTCTGGTACGCGCGGTTTTTGCAGGCTTGTTTAATAAAATGTAATTGTTAATTACAATGCCAATATCTCTCATAAAAATCAAGTTTGGCAAGGGTGCGAATAGCATTCTTTTATCAGAATAGGAGCCGGAAATAAATATTTTGGCCAGTTCGTCAGGTTCAAAAGTGTCCAGTTCCTGCTGTGTATGGTAAGAGCATTTTTCTATACCACAAATTGCAGCGGTTAGTTTTACCCGTACTATTTCCTGTTTCAGAATCTCACCCAGCAGCTTTTGAATATCAATTACACGATCTGAATCAAAGTAATTAGGATGTCCGGGAATATAAAACGAGCGGGAAGGGTCACTATTTATGCTTTCAAGTTTCCCTTTAATTTTCTCAGGGTCAAGAAAATACAAAAGAAGTTTTACATAATAATCATATTCATTCCGCCGCATTGTATTCAAATGAACAATATCTTCAAAAAGCCAATCCTGAGCCTTTGATGGTACAACCTTACCCAAACCACGATCCGGGCTATGAATTAGTAATCTTTTTAACGTAGCAGTTTCAGAAGAAACATTAATTTTTTTGGTCGAAAACATATATACTTTGATAGAATTATATGAAGTGCATTTTGCGCAAAGTAAAAGCTATATTCCTTATTTAAAAGTTGTGGGGGATAAACAAGGCATAATTTGAGATTAAAATATAAGATAAAGGGAACGGTCAAGTCTGGAAAAGGGTTATAGAATATGCGAGCGCAAGGTGTCGGCTAGCCTGGTAGTGATTTTAAAATACCACCAAAGCTTACTACTTTTGCGGTAAATTACCACGAACTACATATAAAAGTATAAATTTAGTATGCTCTCTATTAATGAATTACGCGCCTCAATTGAAGGCAAGGAGATATTGAAAGGTATTAATCTGAATATAAAACCCGGTGAAGTCCATGCAATTATGGGTCCAAACGGATCGGGTAAAAGTACTCTGGCTTCGGTTTTGGCAGGAAGAGAAGAATATGAAGTAACAACCGGAAGCGTATTATTTCAGGGAAAAAACCTTTTGGAAATGGCGGCAGAAGAAAGAGCGGCTGAGGGAATATTCCTTGCTTTTCAATATCCTGTTGAAATTCCTGGTGTCACTACAATCAATTTTTTGAAAACTGCTGTAAACGAAATTCGTAAATACAGAGGAGAAAGTCCTTTGGATGCTGCGCAGTTCTTGAAAATGGTACGTGAAAAAGCGAAATTGGTTAGTATGAACGATTCTCTGTTGAAACGTGCTTTGAATGAAGGATTTTCAGGTGGAGAAAAAAAGCGGAACGAAATATTTCAAATGGCTGTGCTCGAACCAAAGCTAGCTATTTTGGACGAAACTGATTCTGGTCTTGATATTGATGCGTTACGTATTGTGGCAGAAGGAGTTAACTCCCTTCGCTCTCCTGATCGCTCCGCTATTGTGGTTACCCATTATCAGCGTTTGCTGGATTATATTGTTCCGGATTATGTACACGTATTGTATAAAGGAAGAATCGTAAAATCAGGAACGAAAGAACTGGCTTTTGAATTGGAAGAAAAAGGATACGATTGGATTAAGGCAGAAGTCGAAGCGGTTAGCTAAGAAAATTCACATTGCAGCTGCTTTGCAGAGCAATAGCTCTTACAATTATCCACTACCAATTATTTAGATTTAGGAATGAGTACTGAAACAATAGATTTAAAAACGAAATTAGTTACGGATTTCTACGCAAAAGAAGCCGTAATGAATGGCGAAGCAAGTTCTGCTTTTCATCAGAAAAAGCGCGCTGCTCTTGCCCGGTTCGACCAGCTGGGATTTCCGACGCCAAAAAATGAAGAATGGAAATACAGCAATGTAAGAGATCTTATCAGTGAGTCTTATAATTTTAATGCAGCAAGTTCACTGGAAGTAGCGGATCTCGAAGATCTGAATATTCCTGAGCACGTGGCTAATATTTTATATTTTGTAAACGGGCATTATAGTCCGGAGTTATCCAACATTGTTTCGTCATCGGATCAAATTACAATTGATTCTTTACAAAACGCGTACAGAAATAACCCAACGTTAGTCAATACTTATTTTGACGAACTGGTGAAAGACGATACAGATGCTTTTACGGCCCTGAATACTGCTTTTGCTCATGACGGATTATTTATTCATATTCCTGATAACCAAACCGTTGAACATCCTGTTATTCTTCGTTTTGTAAGTGATGCACGTACGCAGAATGTAGGAAGCCAGCCACGTAACATTATTGCAGTAGGCCGCAACGCACATGTGAAAGTAGCCGAAGCATTCAGAACTCTGGGACCAGAACGCTCATTTACGAATGTGGTTACTGAAATTCACATGGATAAGGATTCCGGGGTGGAATATTATAAAGTTCAGAACGAAAGCGAAAAAGCATACCATGTTGGTACCACACAGATTCGTATGCTTGATAATTCTCAGTTTTACGCCGGAACCGTTACATTAAACGGACATTTTACACGTAACAATCTGAATATTATTATTGACGGAGAACATTGTGAAGCGCATATGTATGGTCTGTATTTTCCTGATGGAACACAACATGTTGATAATCACACAGTAGCAGACCACCGTAAGCCGAATTCGCAAAGCAATGAATTATATAAAGGAATTCTGAGAGACAGGGCAAAAGGTGTTTTTAACGGGAAAATATTTGTTCGTCCTGATGCTCAGAAAACAAATGCATTTCAGTCTTGCAAAAATATAGTTCTTTCAACTGATGCGACGATGTATACGAAGCCTCAGCTGGAGATTTTTGCTGATGATGTAAAATGTTCCCATGGAACTACGACCGGACAAATTGATGAGGAAGCATTGTTTTACATGCGCTCTCGTGGAATTTCTAAGCCAGAAGCTATGTCGTTACTGATGTTTGCTTTTTGTGCTGATGTAGTTTCTCAAATAAAAATTGATTCTATCCGTGAGTATCTGGAAGGAGTAATTGCAGAGAAACTGACGGAGAAATAGTTGGGTTCCCAATTCCTACAAATTTAGAAACCGGCACGCAATAATTTGCCTTTGCTGCCGGTTCCTCCATTAACATAAGTAAATATGATAGCTTCTGAAAAAGTCCTTGATATAATATCCATAAGAAATGATTTTCCAATTCTTAATGAAGTAATCAACGGAAAGCAGTTGGTTTACTTTGACAATGCAGCTACTACGCAAAAGCCCAGATTGGTATTGGATGCTTTGGCTGGATATTATGAGCATTACAATGCTAATATTCACAGAGGAATTCACCATCTGGCAGAAAAAGCAACATCTGCTTTTGAGCAATCACGTCGTAGTCTTCAGAAGTTTATTAATGCGTCATTGCACGAAGAAGTTATTTTTACTTATGGCACTACGGACAGTATCAATCTTGTAGCTCAGACTTACGGACGAAAATTCCTGAAAGAAGGTGATGAAATTATCATCAGCACCATGGAGCACCATTCTAATATTGTGCCTTGGCAAATGCTATGCGAGGAAAAGGGATGTATTTTAAAAGTGATTCCTATCAACGATGATGGAGAACTATTAATGGATGAATACGAAAAACTACTTTCTGAAAAAACGAAGTTGGTAGCAGTAGTCCATGTTTCCAATGCTTTGGGGACGATTAATCCCATTAAAGAAATTATAAAAAAAGCGCACGAAGTTGGTGCAAAAGTACTAATTGACGGTGCTCAGGCTAGTTCCCATCTTATAATAGATGTGCAGGATCTGGATTGTGATTTTTATGCTTTGTCTTTGCATAAGATATATGGCCCAACAGGAATGGGTATTTTGTTTGGAAAAAAAGAATTACTGGATGCCATGCCTCCTTACCGCGGTGGGGGAGAAATGATCAAGGAAGTAACTTTTGCCAAGACGACTTATAATGAGTTACCTTATAAATTTGAAGCAGGTACGCCTAATATTGCAGATGTAATTGCAGCGAAATATGCATTAGATTATGTTGACGTTTTAGGAAAAGAGAATATTGCAAATCATGAAAATGACCTGCTGGAATATGCCACACAGGCATTACTGGAAATAGAGGGTTTAAAAATTATAGGTAATGCAAAGGAGAAAATTAGTGTAATCTCGTTTGTAATTGATGGAATTCATCATCAGGATATTGGTGTTTTATTGGATCAGCAGGGTATAGCAGTTCGTACAGGGCACCATTGTACTCAACCTTTAATGCAGCGTTTTGGTATCACCGGAACCTCAAGAGCTTCTTTTGCTGTTTACAACACAATTGAGGAAGTTGATCTTTTTGTAAGAGGGTTAATTAAAGTTAAGAAAATGGTTGGCTAAGCGTTTACTAATTTCATCATATATCAACAAACTATATGAACACCACTATAAAAGAAGCAAAAGGTATTTAGATAGTGCTAAATAAATTTTGAGTGAGAAGGCGGGAAAAGAAGATGGATATTATCAGGATACAAAATATGTTAAATTAGCTGGGCATGCTGCTTATGCCGGAATTTTGGTTGCGTTGGATGCTTATTTGGGAAGAAAACGAAGGGTATAAAACATGTAGACTGTTATAAAGAGCAATTATCTGTTTTGGATAAAAAGCTTTTGACCTCATTTGTAGCAGCATATGATACGTTACATTTATCTATGAGTTATGATGGAAATCCCAGTGCAAAATATGCCAAGGCAGGATTAGAAGATGCTGAATCTATCATTAACTGGATTGAAACCCGTACAGCTAATGCTTAAATAATAAAATTGCTTTGAAATGACAATAAACGAAGTACAGGACGAACTAATTGAGGATTTTGAATTGTTTGATGAATGGGAGAGCAAGTACGAGTATATTATTGATCTCGGAAAACAACTACCAAAACTCGACGAACAGTTTAAGACCGAAGATAATATTATAAAGGGTTGTCAGTCATTAGTTTGGTTACATGCTCACATGGATGGAGACAAATTAATTTTTGAAGCTGATAGTGATGCAATTATTGTTAAAGGTTTAGTAAATATGCTGGTAAAAGTTTTATCAGGACATAGACCAGATGAAATTGCGCTGGCTGACATTTATTTCATGGACCGGGTTGGATTGCATCAGCACTTAGCTCAAACACGATCTAATGGTCTAGCTTCAATGCTGAAACAAATGAGGGCTTATGGGGTTGCTTATCAAGGGATTCCGGTAGCAGTTTCAAGTAATAATTAAAATACATTAAGGTAATAATAGCTAAACGCTTATCCAATGTCAGAAGCAGAATTAAGAGAAGAAGTGGTTAAAGCAATAAAAACCGTATACGATCCTGAAATTCCGGTGGATGTTTATGAGCTTGGCCTGATATATGATCTGAAAATATTTCCTGTTAATAATGTCTTTGTTTCTATGACATTAACTTCTCCGTCTTGCCCGTCAGCAGGTACATTGCCTGGCGAAGTTGAACAGAAGATCCGGGAAGTTGAAGGAGTAAACGATGTAAGTCTTGAACTTACTTTTGATCCTCCATACACAACTGAAATGATGTCAGAAGAAGCAAAATTGGAATTAGGATTTATGTAGGTGTTGGGTTTGAGCTATTAGCTGAAAAAACCTGACGATTGGACTGCTTTAAAATAATTGAATTTAGTGTCGTTTTTGATATAATAATTGTTAGTAGTAGAGAGCCAATGACTAAAAGCTAATTGCTAACAGCTTTAAATTTTAACTTTAAACTTATAAAAATATGTATCCTCCACATCTGGTGGCCCCAATGAAAGCTGAGTTGGTAAATGCCGGCTTTCAAGATCTAACAACTGCTGAAGACGTAGATAACTTCATGCAAAATACAAAAGGAACTGCTTTGGTTGTTATCAATTCAGTTTGTGGCTGTGCAGCCGGCGCAGCACGTCCGGGAGTTAAAGCAGCTTTGTTGCGCAGCGAAATTAAACCAGATCATTTAGCAACAGTATTTGCTGGTGCAGATTTGGAAGCAGTAGCAAAAATGCGCGAATATACATTGCCATATCCACCGTCATCTCCGGCAGTTGCTTTGTTTAAAGATGGTGAATTGATTCATTTTGTTGAACGTCACCATATTGAAGGCCGTTCTGCTGATATGATCGCTCAACATTTACAAATGGCATTTGAAGAATTTTGTGCAGAAGAAGCATAAGATGATAATACAGAGATAAGCGTAAAAAAACAGAGAGCCACAGAGAAAAGGCTCTCTGTTTTTTTTTGAGGAATATTGATTAAATACTTTATATTACATTGTAATAAATTGTAACTTTAATAAGGTTACTACGTTTTAAAAATAAAAAATTATGCGGGGACATCGTTTCACGAAATTTGTGCCAGCTGAGCAAAATGGCAATAGCAAGTTTGATCAGCTGTTTGATATTTTTCAGCAATTATTACTTATGACTTCCGGTGATGTAAGTGAGGCTATGTCTTGGCTAAGTGAACTGGATCGCCAATATACGCTTACCAATGATTCTTATGGAATTGGAGATTTCTTTGACGATCTGAAAAAGAAAGGATATATCACAGAGGAGAAGCAGGAAGGCGAGAGCAAAATAATTATGACGCCGAAAGCAGAAAAGAGCATTCGCAAGAGTGCTTTGGATGAAATATTCGGTAAACTTAAAAGGTCTAAATCCGGCGGAAATCATCATACGCCTCATTTAGGATCAGGAGACGAGCTAAGCAGTGATATCAGGCAATTTCAGTTTGGTGATACGCTGGATCAGATCGCTATGACGGAATCCATTAAAAATGCGCAGGTCAACCATGGTATTGGTGATTTTATGTTGATGGAGAATGACCTGGAAGTTGTTGAACGTGAGCAAAAAACAACTACTTCTACCGTTGTAATGATCGATATAAGTCATTCGATGATCTTGTATGGAGAAGACAGAATTACGCCTGCTAAAAAAGTTGCTCTGGCTTTGGCAGAACTGATCCGCTCTAAATATCCAAAGGATTCACTGGACATTATTGTATTTGGGAATGATGCGTGGCAGATCCAAATTAAAGATTTGCCTTATCTGGAAGTTGGTCCGTATCATACAAACACTGTCGCCGGACTTGAACTGGCAATGGATATCCTGCGTCGCAAAAAAACGCGGAATAAGCAGATTTTTATGATTACAGACGGAAAACCAACTTGTCTGAAAGAAGGAATCCGTTATTATAAAAACAGTTTTGGACTTGATCGTAAGATCATTAACAAAACACTAACGCTGGCTGCTCAATGTAGAAAGCTGGATATACCGGTTACAACCTTTATGATTGCAACTGATCCTTATCTGAAACAATTTGTTCAGAATTTCACGCAGATCAATAATGGTCGTGCCTATTATAGCAATCTTCAGGGATTAGGTGGTTTCGTTTTGGAAGACTTTCAACGAAACCGCCGGAAAAATGTGAAGTAAGCTGTCGGCTTTCGGCAGTCGGCTATCAAAATAGAACTGGATAGCCGACTGCTGATTGCTGAAAGCTGATTACTTATTTGCTTTTCCCTACTGAAATCATATTGGCGAACAATCTGTATGCTCCGGTTACGCCAGCCGGGAGTTCCCGGAAAAAGGAAAGGCCGGTGTAGATATAGTGGCCTTTGCCATATTTTGCATATAAAGTACTTCCTTCTTTCAAACTTTCTCCTGCATCATTACCTGAAAAAAGTGCCTCATAATGTGTTTTATCCCAATCCTGGGCAAAATATAATCCACGTTCCTGAATCCAGCCTTCAAAATCTTTCTGGGTAATTTTATTAGGATAGTTAAGCAAGTTATGATCAGGTATTAAAAAACGCATTTCTGCATTTTCTTCTGCAATTCTTTCCATTCCCATATCCATTTGATAAGGTCCTATCTGTGCTACTTTCTGGCCTCGTGGAATTGTATATTGAACGACCATTGTTCCACCGTTTTTAACATAATCCATCAATTTAGGCTGATAATGAGTAAGTCTGCTTTCCGTGTTATAAGCACGGATTCCTACTACAATCGCCTCATAAATACTCAGGTCTTTTGACAGTTCGGCTTCATCAAGAATTGTAACCTGACAGCCAATTTGCCTCAAAGCAGATGGTACGTCGTCACCGGCACCTGCAATATATCCTATTTTTTTAACTGTAGTTTTTACATCCGTTTTTGCAAGTTTAGCAGCGGATGGAGGAAATACTGTTTGCGAAGGAATGTGCTGGTAAGCAATTGTTTTGATAGATTTATCGTATGTTTTTCCATCCAGTGTTACAATTGCTTTTACATAAACTTCCTGAACTTTTGCTGGCGGCGTTATTGTAAAAGAAAAGTTTTGCTCCTGATATTTTCCCGCAATATCAAAATCTGTGGATAGTGGTTCCGACTTCCAGCCGCTTGGCAAATCCAGTTTTAAGCTTCCTTTTACTTTATCTTTCTGGGCTTGAACGGTCACATTCATTATTTTCGGTTCAAGAGAAGAAAAAATGTAAACTGGTTCACCAATTTTAGATGTTACAGGAGGTCTTATTTCAAAAGGACTGTAAATTTCACCTTGAGCCGGATCAGTAAATTTATAAATCCAGGCGCGGGAATAGCTGAATTTTTGTCCGTTAACGTCAAATACAAATGTAGTTTTAGTTTCAGGCCTGTTTTCAGGATAACCAATATCCTGCTGATTATCTATTTGGAACATTCCTTTATCAATCGTTTTTTCCAACCAGTAAGGCTGACTGATTTTTAAATTTTCAGGTAAAACCGCATTAATTGAAAAGGAATTTGAATGGTTTTTTTCTAAAGATAAATTTAAGGTACTATCTGAAATTTTTCCGGTCCACTGCATAGAAGCCAGTTTTACAGGATAATCCGACCTTTTAACAACAGAAATATTAATAGCAGCCTGACCTCCCGGAACCGATGAGAAATCCCTTGGATTAGTTTCAAACCAAAGTCCCAGGCACTGAATAATTAAATCTTTAACTTCTTCTTTCTTTGCTTTGACATATATATTGGTTGAATCCATATTCATTAGTTGCTGATTCAGTTTCAGCAGATCAGGGACAGATGCTGACGGATTATTGATTGAATAATTTTTTTCCAAAGCAGACACAAGAGCCTGAGCCTTATCACTTCTTACTACTCTTTTCCAGCTCAGGTCAATACCGTCAAAAATATTTTTTTGTGCTGGTTCGCCTGCTTTGTGAAGAAAATAATCAATTCTGTCTCCTCTGGTTGGGGCGCTTCCAAATCCCTGACTCTTATGCTGACTGCGGCTTTCTGCGGCTATTTCAGTATAAGATTTACCCAAAATAGGATTGTAGCCACCTATTTCAACTGAAAGAAATGTGTTCTTTTCATCTGTTGGTGGTTTATTGGTAAATCCGGGTGTGAATGTATTCCAGACTAACCTTTTAGCCTGCCAGGTTTTTACATATTTTAACTGATCAGGATATGCTTTTGAGTCAGCTGCAAGACTGAATGCCTGTTCTGCTAAAAATGCGGAAGTCTGGTGATGGCCGTGGCCTGCACGCGGATCAGGTGGAAAACGGGTGATCATTACATCAGGCTGAAATTTACGGATCATCCAAACGATATCTCCCAACACTTTGTCCCGATCCCAAAAATTCAATGTTTCATCCCTTGTTTTGGAGAAACCAAAATCATAAGCGCGGGAAAAAAATTGTTGCGCTCCGTCTATCCGGCGTGCTCCCAATAGCTCCTGGGTTCTGATCACTCCAATGTTGGAACCTTGTTCGGCACCAATCAAATTCTGGCCGCCATCACCACGGGTTAAAGATAAATAGCCGGTACGAACCAACTGATCCTTGGATAAATAGGATAACATTAATGTATTCTCATCGTCAGGGTGAGCTGCCACGTATAATACAGATCCTAGAACATTCAGTTTTTTAATATTCAAAAAAATCTCACTGGAAGATAAAGCCGGAACTTGTGCGGAGAGACGTAGAGATAATAGGAGAAAGAATAAGGTAGTTGCTTTTTTCATATAAGGATAATACAGGAATCTAAAAAAATATTTGGGTGAAATTGGATTTAAACGGTATATGTTAAAACATAACTATCAAAAACTTCATAATTGACCAGAATTTTATTATTCTGCTTCTGGTTTAAAATATTAACTTCAATATTGCCTTTTTGGTTGCTTTCAAAAGGATATACTGCAATATCTTTTTTTATATCTATTTCATAAATCCCGTAAAATTTAAAAACAGACTCTTTTACCGACCAAATAATATGCATTATAACATTGTCGTTACAATTAACCCAGCTATTTTCAGTTTCATTCAAAAAAAAGTCTTTCCCGGCTTTTAAAGAAGGTTTTAACTGTTGAATATCAATACCAACATGTTTGAACCTGTCGAGATAAACGCATGCATATTCTCCGGAATGAGACATTGAAATGTGAAATCGATTATCTACAAAATATGGTTTTCCATTATGGTCATAAATAATTTGCAGTTTTTCATCTGACATAACTTTGAGTAAATTTTTGCAAGCCAGCCATTCTTTTTTGCGTAAATCACTTTTTTTTATTTTATAAATCTCTATATCATAAGACGATAGATTTACAGATCCTAATAATTCCTCACGAGTTTCAGTAACATGCCAAAGACCAAGGATGGAATTTTCGGATGGTCTTTTTATGTAAACGATGCCCATTTTATTGTTAATTTTGCTGCATTAAAAGAAGTACGGAATCAGGAAGTAATCTACGATGTTACTAAAAAGGCCTGAGTATCCGGATACTTCTCATTTTTCTTTTCAATTCAACATGTTGCCTCAAAATAGAACAGTGCGGAAAGTCATCAAATATATTAGTATTTTTCTTTTGATAACCGGTCTGTTATTTGGCACGTTTCTCTGGCGAATTACTGTTCCAGCCCCTGAAATCAGCAGTACTAAAACTGTTCAGGATTACAAACGCATTCAGATTGGTCCCGATCATTATCAGGTAGATAATTGCTGGTTAAAGAAAAATAAATATGGAATTTGGGAGATGTATCTGGAAGGAACACCTTACGAGCGCGGGCTGATTTATGGTATTCTTGCCAAAGAATTAATGGAAAAACAGGAGGTTTATTTTGTGAATCAGATTAAAGAAATGATTCCTAATGCGTTTTTTCTTCAGATCTTAAAAGGCTTTGTGGGTTGGTTTAATAAAGATATTTACAAATTCATTCCTTTGGAAAACCAGCAGGAAATTTATGGTGTTTCAAAATCTTTTTCAGATCAGTTTAATTATATTGGGCCCAAATATTACCGGATATTAAACTATCATGCTGCTCACGATATTGGTCATGCGTTAACGGACCTGAATATGGTTGGTTGTACATCGTTTGCTGTAAGTAACTCATTATCAAAAGATTCTACGCTTTTAATTGCCCGTAATTTTGATTTTTATATGGGTGATGCTTTTGCGGAAGACAAATTGATCGTTTTTATTAATCCTGATAAAGGCTACAAATTCGCTTCATATTCCTGGGCAGGTTTAACCGGTGTAGTGTCGGGAATGAATGAAAAGGGAATTACGGTAACGTTAAATGCCTCAAAATCAGATATTCCATATTCGGCCAAAGAACCGATTTCTATTTTGGCAAGAGAAATTCTGCAATACGCTGCAACCATTGATGAAGCAAACGCTATTGCAGAAAGAAGCGAAACTTTTGTTTCGGAATCCTTATTGATCGGTTCTGCAAAAGATAATAAAGCAGTGATCATTGAAAAATCGCCGCAAAAGATGGATGTTTATTCGTCAGGAAAAGATTATTTAGTTTGTGCCAATCATTACCAGGGAAGTGCTTTTATAAAGGATTCGGTTAATATTAATAACATTAAGGATACGGATTCCCAATATCGTTTTGACCGGATGAATGAACTGATGAATAAATCTTACCCAATGGATGTAGAAAAAGCAGCAGGAATTTTAAGGAATAAAGATGGTTTAAAAGACCAGTTTATCGGTTACGGTAATTCTAAATCACTTAATCAGCTGATTGCACATCATGGGATTCTTTTCAAACCTTCGGAACATAAAATGTGGATTTCTACTCCACCTTATCAGCTGGGGACTTTTATTTGTTATGATCTGAATGATGTTTTTTCTCATAACCAATCATTTGGAGCAATAGATTCGTTGGCGATTCAGCAGGACCCTTTTATGAATTCGCCTGATTATAAAAAGTATGAGACATTTAAAATCACGAGGCAGCGTATTAATAAATATGTTATGCTAGGGATTCCTTATATGCTTTCATCAACAGCTGAAAAAGATTTTATCACTAATAATCCTGAAAGTTATGTAACCTATTTATCGCTGGGGAATTATTATGAAAAAAGTAAAAACTATAAAAAAGCGGCCATTTATTACAAGGAATCTTTAAAACACGAAGTTTCTTCCGAAAATGAAAAAAAGGCCATATTAATAAAATTGAAAGAAAGCCAAACCCATTAACGCGCCTTGAAAGGGCTTTATACCTCAGCAACAGGCACCGCCCGTTGAATTAAAACTTAAAATGGCAACAGAAATCATCATCAATAACCAAAACGAAAAGTTACAGGAACTTCTACAATATATTTCAGCAAATTCTTCTTTTTACCAAAGAGTTTTTGATGAACAAAAACTTGATATAGAATCCATTAAAACTCAGGCTGATTTAGTTCAGTTGCCTTTTACTACAAAAGATGATCTGGCTAAATACAATGATGATTTTTTGTGTGTGCCCAAAAGTAAGATCACGGATTTTGTCACGACTTCCGGTACGATGAGCGATCCGGTTGCATTTTATCTGACTGATTCTGATGTAGAAAGACTGGCAACGAACGAGGCAGAATCTTTCCGCTGTGCCGGTGGCAGTGAGCAGGATATTTATCAATTAATGACAACTATTGATAAACGTTTTATGGCGGGACTTGCTTATTGGATGGGAGCGCGCAAAATGGGCGCTGGCATGATCCGGGTAGGACCGGGCGCTCCGTTTTTGCAATGGGAATCTATTCAAAGATTTTCACCAACCGTTTTGATTGCTATTCCATCATTTATTCCACGCCTGCTTGACTATGCTGAGTTAAATGGAATTGACTATAAATCTTCCGGCGTTAAGTCCATTATCTGTATTGGTGAACCTATCCGTAATGCCGATTTTACACCAAATGAATTGGGTAAACGTATTACGTCGCAATGGGACGTAAAGTT
>Ga0247739_10000097_pt1 | contig 30017 bp, 22 predicted proteins | sample UWRJL058202B2_FD_180943 | JGI IMG/M metagenome (GOLD analysis project Ga0247739, IMG submission 180943) | Plant litter microbial communities from Arlington Agricultural Research Station in Wisconsin, United States - UWRJ-L058-202B-2 | ecosystem: Environmental > Terrestrial > Plant litter >...
TGCCAATTTATTAGATGAAGTCCGTCATAAAAAAGACATGGAATTTGTACAGGACGACAGCGAAGTAATCGGATTATTATATACAGAAGGCACAGAACCACTGGTTGTTCTGGCATCAGCTTATGACAAATTTGGCCGAAGTAAACAAAATAATCTTATCAAAACCCTTGCCTGGGGGTTGCTTGTCGGGATTGGTGTTACAATAGTTTTGGGTATCTATTTTGCAGGAAATTCCTTACGGCCAATCAGTAAGATCAATGAACAGGTTTCGCTCATTACGGCGCAGAATCTTTCACAAAAACTGGATGAGGGAAACCGAAAGGATGAAATAGCACAGCTTGCTATTAATTTTAATACGGTTTTAGGCCGGCTCAATCTGGCCTTTGAACAACAGAAAAGTTTCGTTTCTCACGCTTCACATGAATTACGAACGCCATTAGCAGCACTTAAATCGGAGATTCAGCTGGGGCAACGTTTTACCAAAAATGATCCTGATCTGGAAGAAGTTTTTACCAACCTATTTTCTGATACGGAACGGCTGATCAGCATTACCAATAATCTTCTTTTTCTGGCACGTTCGTATGAAAATATGGGACGTATGAAAATGTATCCGGTTCGTATTGAGGATCTTGCATTTCTTGCCAAAGAAGAATTGCTTACTTCTTTCCCGGATTATACGGTCACCATTGATTACGCTACTATTCCCGACAGTGAAAATGAAACAGTAATAGAAGGAAATGAAGAACTGCTAAAACGTGTGTTGCTGAACCTGATCGATAATGCCTGCAAATATTCAGAAAATCATACAGCCGAAATAATTATTTCCACTGATAAAACCCATTGTACTGTCAATGTAATGGATCAGGGCGTAGGCATCAGTGAAGAAGATCTGCCGCAAATATTTAATCCTTTCTTCCGCTCATCGCATACAAGCGAGCTTCCTGGTTTCGGAATCGGCCTTTCTATTTGTCAGCGCATCATTGAATTGCACCATGGAAGCATTTCAGCTACCAGTGAACTGGGCAAAGGCAGTACGTTTCAGGTCCAATTAAACCATATCTGACCATTCTAATTTTTTTCTAAGGTTATTTTAAGGCTCCTGTAATGTTGGGTTCCGAATATCGCATCTTCTAAACTATAGAACATGCGAATTTACATTATCGGGCTTTTGACTTTTATCTCCACCAGCTTATTTGCCCAGGACACATTAAGACTTACAATCCGACAGGCAGACAGCCTTTTTATTAAAAACAATTTACAATTATTTGCTGAAAAATATCAGATTGACATTGCTAAGTCAATTGAAATCCAGGACAAACTGTGGGATAATCCTAATGTGAGCGTTGAATTAAGTGCTTATAATCCATCGAAGGGATTTCTTGATGTTGGTCGTCAGGGACAAAAAGCGATAAGTATTCAGCAAATGATCACCCGTGCAGGGAAACGCAATAAACAGGTAGCGCTGGATGTAGAATCGACCAGAAAAAGCGAATACCAGTTTTTTGATTTAATACGGACTTTAAAGTTTGACCTCCGCCAAATTTTCTTTGAAACCTACTTTCTCAATCAAACTATCCGCTTACTGGATACGCAAATTGCAACTCTGAATACCACTGTTACAGCTTTTGAAAAAGAATATAACCGCAGCAATATTTCATTGAAAGAAGTAGTCCGCCTCAAAGCGCTGCTGTTTCAACTGACCAACGATCGCGCAGATATTCTTTTTGAATTATCTGAAAATCAGCGTGATCTGAGAACTTACCTTAATGCTGAACTTCCTATAAAACCTTTGGTTGACAGTACAGATATCAATAGATATCGAATAACAAGCTACAATCCTGCATTATTAAAAGACCGTGCATTGCAAAGCAGGGCGGATTTGAAAATAGTGCAGTCTTCTACCAAACAGGCAGAATTAAATTATACACTTCAAAAATCGCTGGCTATTTCTAATATACAGTTAGGCGCTGTTTATGACCAGTCCAGTAATTACGTCAGCAATTATTTTGGTGTTTCAGCTTCCATGGCTTTACCATTTTTTAACAGAAATCAGGGAAATATCAGAGCAGCCAAAACCAACATTAGCTATTATAAAACCGAAGAACAAGCCAAACAAAACAGTATTAACAATGAAGTGGATGCTGCGATACAAAAAGTTTCGGTTGCAGAAAATGCCTATAAAAGCGTAGAAAATCATTTTACGGATCAGTTCGAATTACTTAATAAAGGAATGTATGAGAACTTTCAGAAGCGGAATGTAACCCTGTTGGAATTCATCGATTTTATTGAAACATATAATGAAAGTATCAAAGAATTCAACCGGCTTCAAGCCGATCGTATCAAGGTATATGAAGAGCTCAACTTTGTAGTAGGTGAAGAGCTATTCAACTAAATAAAATATTAAGATTTAAGTCAACTATTTCATATAAAGGCATTTGCTAATCAATATTAATAAAATGAAAAATTCCTCTTACATCGTTTTGCTCACGCTTATAAGTGTCTGGATTACATCCTGTGACAAAAAAAAGGAGGTGCAGGACGAAGCCAAAGCATTTATGCTTTCGGATACGATGATGAACCGGATTACGCTTGACACAGTAAAAAATGAGGTGGTTAGAAACGAACTTACGCTGGTTGGAAAAGTTGTTCCCGATGAAAATCAGGTGATAAAAATATTCCCGCTTGTAGGTGGAAACGTTGAAGATGTGAATGTCGAATTAGGTGACTACGTAAAAAAAGGGCAAAAACTTGCAACGATCCGTTCCGGGGAAGTAGCTGATTTTGAACGGGAAATGATACAGGCACAATCGGATTTGCTTATTGCACAAAAGAATTTATCCTCAACAGAAGACCTGTACGAAAGTAAACTGGTACCTGAACGGGATGCGATCACAGCCAGGCAAATGGTGGATAAAGCAAAAGCAGAAGTAAGCCGGGTGAAAGAAATTTTCTCAATATATGGCTTGGGAAACTCTACGAATTACACCGTAAAATCACCAATCAGCGGTTTTATCATTGCTAAAAACGTGAATCGCGGTATGCAGTTAAGATCTGACAATTCCGAAAGTCTGTTTACGGTTGGTCAAATTTCTGACGTGTGGGTAATGGCAAATGTGAATGAAAGCGATATTCCAAGAATTCAATTAGGGATGCCCGCAGATGTGCGAACGATCAGTTTTTCGGATCAGTCTTTTAAAGGAAAAGTAGATAAAATTTATAACGTTCTGGATCCTGAGACCAAAGCAATGCAAATCAGGATTCAGCTGCAAAATGTTAATTATAAACTCAAACCGGAAATGCATGCAACGGTTTATCTCAATTTTGAGGAAGGTGACAAGATGCAGGCAATTCCGTCACAGTCGATCATTTTTGACCGTAGTAAAAACTGGGTCATGGTATTTCACAGCCGCTCTAATATAGAAACCCGTGCGGTGGAAGTTTACCGTTCGTTAGCCAACCGGACTTATATCCGCAGCGGATTAAAAAGTGGAGAAATAATCATTTCCAAAAATCAACTATTAGTGTACGATGCATTGAATGATTAATCGCATTCATAATTCTATCATCCTATCATCGCACCGGCGACCCGGTCTATCATTATTTAGATGAATAAATTCATTCGCGGAATTGTTGGTTTTTCTCTTAAAAACCGATTTTTCATATTCTTTATGACAGGCTTGCTGATTGTAGCAGGTGTTGTCAGTTATCGCGAAACGCCACTCGAGGCTTTTCCTGATGTTACCAATACACAGATCATTATCGTTACACAATGGAACGGACGCAGTGCCGAAGAAATTGAACGGTTTGTAACAGTGCCCATTGAGGTTGCAATGAACTCGGTTCAGCAAAAAACTAATGTCAGAAGTACTACGATGTTTGGCTTAAGTATTATCAAAATTATTTTTGATGATAATGTAGAAGACTTTTTTGCCCGGCAACAGGTTAATAATCAGCTCAGAAATATATCACTACCAGAAGGTGTAGAACCCGATGTACAGCCACCTTACGGACCAACCGGGGAAATTTTCCGCTATACACTTAAAAGTAAGGACCGTGACAGCCGGGAATTATTAACGTTGCAAAGCTGGGTAATTGACCGCCAGTTGAGAAGTATTCCGGGTGTGGCGGATGTGGTAGCCTTTGGTGGAAGACAAAAAGTTTATGAAGTTCAGGTTAATCCTACCAAACTGGTAAAATACAATATTACGCCACTGGAAGTTTATCAGGCTGTAACAAAAAGTAATATCAATGTTGGCGGTGATATTATTGAAAAAAACGGACAGGCTTATGTAGTAAGAGGAATTGGATTACTTAATTCTATCCCGGATATTGAAAATATTATTGTCGAATATATTAAGGATAATCCGGTTCTGGTCCGGGATGTTGCTGAGGTCAAAGAGTCAGATATGCCGCGTGTTGGCCAGGTTGGACTGGATGAAAATGATGATGCAGTTGAAGGAATTGTGGTTCAGCGAAAAGGCGAAAATCCAAGCGAAGTACTGGCGCGTATAAAGGAAAAGGTTGAAGAACTGAATACTAAAATATTGCCGCCGGACGTAAAAATGGTCACTTTTTACGACCGCGATAATCTGATCGAATTTTGTGCCCATACTGTAAAACATAATCTGGTTGAGGGAATTGTACTGGTAACAGTAATTGTGTTCCTTTTCATGGCTGACTGGCGGACAACTGTTATTGTTTCCATTATTATTCCGCTTGCTTTGCTGTTCGCATTTATGTGTCTGAGGATGAAAGGAATGTCAGCCAACTTGCTATCGATGGGGGCGATTGACTTTGGGATTATTATTGACGGAGCTGTGGTAATGGTTGAAGGAATTTTTGTTGCGCTGGATCATTTGGCTCACAAAAATGGAATGGACAGATTTAATAAACTTTCCAAACTGGGATTGATCAAAAAAACGGGTGGAGAATTGGGAAAGGCAATTTTCTTTTCAAAACTAATTATCATTACAGCTCTTCTTCCCATTTTCAGTTTTCAAAAAGTGGAGGGAAAAATGTTCACCCCGCTGGCATATACATTGGGTTTTGCATTGATGGGCGCATTGCTTTATACACTTACGCTGGTGCCGGTTTTGTGTTCGTTTTTACTAAATAAAAATGTTCGTGAAAAAAGTAATCCTATTGTACGGTTTTTTGACAGTATAGTCATTAATGGATTTAACTGGTGTTTTGCCAACAAAAAAATTAGTGTGCTGCTTGCTTCTGTTTTCATGGGTGTGAGTTTGTTTTCATCTACACTTTTAGGAACCGAATTTTTGCCAACGTTAAATGAAGGAGCTCTCTGGGTAGAAGCTAAAATGCCTATGAGCAGTTCTTTGAATGAAACGATTAAAATGGTAACTGTTCTCAGGGCTAAATTAAATGAGTTTCCTGAGGTGAACGGCGTTCTTTCCCAAACCGGCCGTTCCAATGATGGTACAGATCCATCGGGTTTCTATTATGTTCAGATGCAGGTTAATTTAAAACCAAAAGATGAATGGAAAAGAAAAATAAGTCAGGATGATCTGATTGAGGAAATGGATAAAAAGCTGAAAGAATTCCAGGGTATTAATTACAATTATTCCCAGCCGATTATCGACAACGTAGCGGAAGCAGTAGCGGGAATGAATGCAAGTAATGCGGTTAAAATATATGGAGACGACCTGGAAACGCTGAATATGAAAGCTAATCAGGTTTTGGAAGCGATCAAAAATGTGCCCGGAATAAAAGATGTTGGTATTCTTCGAAACATCGGTCAACCCGAAATTAGTGTTATTCTGCATGACCATTCTATGGCTCAATATGGTGTAAGTACTGCTGATGTACAAGCTGTAATTGAAATGGCAATTGGTGGAAAAACAGCTTCTATTCTTTATGAAGGCGAGCGTAAGTTTGATATACGGCTGCGCTATGAACAGCAATATCGCCGTAATGTAGATGATATACAGCAATTAATGGTTCCGACGCTGACTGGCGGAAAAATACCATTGAAGGAAATCTCCACAATCCGTACTGTAACCGGTCCTGCTTTTGTGTACCGGGACAACAATAAACGGTTTATCGGTGTAAAATTCTCAGTTCGTGAACGTGACTTAGGAAGCACCATTGCAGATGCACAAAGTCGCGTAAAACCATTGTTGTCTTCATTACCGAAAGGATATTCCGTTAATTGGTCAGGAGAGTTTGAAAATCAGGTTCGTGCCACAGCTCGACTGGGCCAGGTCGTTCCAATTAGTTTAATAGGTATTTTCATCTTGCTCTTTATCATGTTCAGTAATGCAAAAGATGCAGGTTTGGTATTAGTCAATGTACCATTTGCTCTGATTGGCGGAATCCTTGCTTTGCATGCCACGCACATGAATTTTGGAATATCAGCGGGAGTTGGATTTATTGCCTTATTTGGTTTATGTGTCCAGAACGGTGTAATTCTAATCTCTGTATTTAATAAAAATCTGGCAGCACGAATGCCGCTGGACGATGCAATTAGGGAAGGCGTAAAATCAAGGATCCGGCCGGTTATAATGACTGCCTTAATGGCTGCAATCGGGTTACTTCCTGCTGCAACATCAACCGGAATTGGCTCAGAAACGCAAAAACCACTAGCCATCGTAGTAATAGGCGGGTTGATTACAGCAACTGTTTTAACCTTGCTTATTTTCCCGATTATTTATGCTTTTTTCAACCGGAAGCAAAAGGTAGCTGCTTAGAATAATAATTTTAATAAATGCCAAAACTGTCTTTTCATAACGAAAGGGCAGTTTTTTTGTGCTTTCAAAGCCTTATCAATAGTAAAAATAAAAAATTATTAATCTCCGCTCTAACATCAAAATTTATGTATCCATCGGTGAATTATACCTTTCCAGCGATATTCAATTTTCCAGACTAAACAATCGGGCAGATCCTGCGTCATAGTAATAAGAAAAGCAAATCATTTGCTGAGAGTTATTCATCTATAAATTTTGTAATCATGAAAAAATTAATTTTAGCAGGACTTCTTATAGTATCTGCATTCGGATATGAATCAAAAGCACAAATAAGTGTAAATATCAATATTGGCAGTCAGCCAGCTTGGGGACCTACGGGCTATAATCACGTTGATTTTTATTACTTGCCGGACATCAATGTTTATTATGATGTGACCAGAGCACAATACATATATCAGAATGGAGCACAATGGACTTATGTAAATACCTTGCCGTCCGCTTACCGTAATTTTGACATTTATAATTCGTATAAAGTTGTAGTAAATGAGCCCAAACCGTATTTAAATAATAAATCCCAAAAATTGCAGTATGCAAAGTATAAAGGGAAAAAGAACCAGGCTATAATTCGTGACAGTAAAGATGAAAGATATTATGTAAGCAGCCAGCATCCGCAGCACCAGACATGGGAAAAACAGCAACATAATCAGAATCAAAAAGTTAAGCCCAACCGTAACAACAACAATAATAACGACAATCGTAATAAAGGAACTGCCAAAGAAAACAATGGTGGAGCCGGAAGAAGAAATTAAGAGTGAAACAAAAGCCCGGATTTGAATATCCGGGCTTTTGTTTTATATGTCAGTAAGATTTTTTGCTTCTTTTCTATCTTTAAAAGATTGATTCAGTTTCTCAAAATTGTAACCCAGGTGTATGACATAACGGAGAGAAACACCAAAATTCCATCCACTTCCATCGCCTGTAATTTTCGCAGTTTGTGTTTCTTGACGATTTACATAATACGCCAGATTTGTAGTAAGCGAATTACCCATTCCCCACTGTTTCCTTCCAAAAAAACTCAGGTCAATCGCTTTGGATATTTTTACAATATATTCTGCCGACGCTTCCATGGTAGCTGTTATATGTGAGCTCGTACGGGTATCACTTGTTATAAACAAAGTATCAATACCCCGGCGTCTGCCAAGACTTTTATAACCGGAAAACTCCCAATAGTCTTTTTGTTTGCCTGTATTAGGCACGATGCCAACTCCGCCACCAACCCAAAATGCCGAACGGCGCAAGGAAGATTTCCCAAATAATAACCTGCCTTTCCCACGAAGTATCAGGCTGTTTTTATCATTTGTAAATTTGTAAGACAATGGATTATCGCCATTGATTATAAGCATATTATGAATAGGAGACCGGGCAAATTCAGCTTCAACCGTCCACTGCTCATGACTTACCCAACCCACCGAAGCACTGTAACCATAACTGGCCGGGGATTTGGTAGAAATTAGACCGTCAAACGTATTATCAAGTTTATTTTTGTCCGTCCGTACAAAACCGCTTGCCGCTACATACCATCGGTTTTGTATGCGTACGTCACCAAACTTCTCCAATAATGACTCTGCATTATATGGTTTTGCACCAATTGGTTTTGGGAAAACCGGGCGATAATAATCGGCATTATCCTGTGCAAAAGCAAAGTTTGAAAAGGTAATAATTACAATAAAAGTATAAATTGGTTTCATAACAGTGAGAGTGAATTTCTATCATTCATTACGCTGTTAAAACTATTATCGTTGCATAAAATAGCAGCAAAAATCTATCGCTTTTCTATATCCTGCATTGTTATTTGTCTTGGATAAGTTACGCGAAACGCATTAGGCTCATTCATCTTGTAACCTTCATGCATATACTGCTTTGCTTTTTCGAAGTAAATATTCTGCTGTTTATTTCCTGTAATTTTTAAAATCATTGCCATGTAATAATTAGCCATGGGATGTTGCTCATAAAGCTGCAGACAATCTCTTAAATATATTTCGGCCTTATCGAATTCATTCATCAGATAATACATGATTCCAAAATAAAGCAAGGAATTGAAATGAATGTCATTTTTCCCTTCTCCTCTTTTCTGCTGTGCAATATCTTTTAGGAAATATTTTTCCGCTTTGTCATAATTGCCTAGTTTCATGTAACTTAATGCTGTATAAAACGAAAAAGTATGATCCTGAATAAATGCATTAGGAGTCAGTTTTTCAGCTGCTTCCAAATCTATTATCGCCTTTTCATAATTTTTAGCGTAAATACAATGTAAATATCCGCGGTAAGCAGTCCACCTGACCGGATCTAATTCGACGGCTTTATTATTATATTCAAATGCTTTTTCAAGATTTCCATTCATTAGGTATGGAAGACCTTTTTCCTGGTAAGCTTCTGAAATATTGGGACAAATAGCCAGCAGAGAATCATAAGTCTGATTCCGGCCAGGCTCGTTCCACTTAAATTTGCGTGCCTTTTTTGAGTAAATATTAAATAAGCTGTCCTGAATAACTTTGGAATTACAGTCGACAGACTTTTGGGCAAAACCTGTTAAAGACCATATAAGCATACCAAAAAATGATATTGACCACTTTCTCATTTCTGATATTGAAAGATATGCAAGCAATATAATTTACATTTTTAGTGTAGCAGGAAAATATTTGATTAACCCCTCTTAAAAACTTATCGTAAAAGTAGTTCCCTCCCCTACTTCAGATTGTACATCTATCCGACCATGATGTGCATTAATGATACTCATAGTTGTAGCCAGTCCAATCCCCATTCCATTATTTTTACCAGTAAAATAAGGTTCAAATATTTTATCCATATTCTCTTCACTGATTCCTGATCCGTTATCCGCAAAAATAACCTGAAACGTTTCTCCCTGACTACGAGTGCTGATTCGTAAAATACCTTTGTCCTCTTCCATTGCTTCGATAGCGTTGGTGATCAGATTTAAAAAAGCCATTTGAAGCGAAACAGAATCGAGTGGAAGTGAAAAATGTTCTTCAGTATATTGACTTATAATCTGCACTCTTTTTAGCTGAACCCGATCGTAGGCAGTAGCAATAGCTGCATCCAAAACTTTATGTACTGAACTTTCAACCAGATCAATATCGGCAGAACTGGACGGTTGTAATAATTGCGTAATCAGATCATTGATACGATTACAATTACGTTTGATAATTTGAGTATAAAATTTTTGATCTTCGTCTACCAATTCCATTTCCAGCTGTTCGGCAGAAAGATTTACATTGGTCAGCGGATTCCTGACTTCGTGCGCAAGCATACGTACCAAACGCCCGGTAACCGCCATTTTTTCAGAAAACAATCGCTCTCTTTCAGACTGTTTCCTGGCCGTCATATCGTGAATACGGCCTTGTACGTACATATTATCTTCATCAACTTCTACCGAAGCAGAAAAAAGGCAGTATTTTTTATCGTTGTCTTTTGTATTCAAACGTACTTCGCAATCATGTAAGGTGCGATCCTGAATTCCATTCCAAAAATTTTCAAAACTAGGATCATCAACCATATCAAGAATATTACTTGACTTTAATTCCTCTGCCGAATAACCTGTCAATAAACAAGCTGATGTATTAAAATCCAGAATATTTCCATTCACATCACTAATAAAAAGAAAATCGTTCGATTCCTCAAAAACCCTCCTGTATCTTCTTTCACTATGTTTGAGCGCTTTTAAAACAGATGTTCGTTCTAAAGCATACCGGATACTTCTCTCCAGTTTTTCTGAATCAAGTTCACTTTTTATCAGATAATCTGCTGCTCCAAGGCGTAAAGCTTCTACTGCAATTTTTGTATCACCTTTGCCCGTCAAAAGAATAATTGGCTCTTCGCATTCTAATCCGCAAGCTTCCTCAATTAAGTCTATACCCGTATTTTCTCCCAACAGGTAATCAAATAGATATAAATCGTATTTATTATTCTTTATTTGGTACTGTGCATCTTTATACGTTGAGCACCATGTAATATTAAAATTCCAGTTGACAAGATCACTAAAATATTCTCTGGTCAGGAAATAATCATCTTCGTCATCATCAACCAGAAGTACCGTTATAAGTTTATTATTCATTTCAAATTGCTACAAAATAATTAAGTAATAACTTCAATCTTACTTATTTTTCATTTACATAGGATATCATTACAGAAATCGTTCCATCTTATATAGCTAAGCCTTTATTCCCAAATTCTCAATAAAAGGTATATAGAATTGTTGTCACATAAACTTAAGGTTTATGTGACATCGCTACTTCTGAAAAAGAAAAACCAACAATTCGCTGACAGATCCAATACAATTTAATTCAGGATATTATTAATGACAGAGACAATAAATTAACCCGGAACTACCTCAGTAAAGTACTGATAGAAATGTCAAAAAAACTTGATTTGAAAGATATCAATCCACTTTATTCTTTCAAATGCAGGGATAAGTCAGAAAGGAAGTTTGCAGAAGCCGGGAATTTTTGTTTTCGGCTTCTGCAAACTTTTTTAAATGTCGAATTGCTTCATTTTATTATAAAGTGTTTTACGATCGATGTTCAGTAAACGTGCAGCTTTACTTTTATTAAAATTAACATCCCGTAGAACTTGCATGATCATATCATATTCTGCTTCGTTGGCAACCGTTTTAAGGCTTGGTTTTACATCGTCGCCTTCCACAATTTCCGGACTTACCGTATTCACGAAAACGGGTGCAGAAGCTGGTTCTTCATCTAAATCTTTCAGTTTGCGATAATTTACGATCTCAAACGGAAGCGATTTTTCTTCAATAAAATCACTATCAGATAATAATGTAGCGCGTTTGATCACGTTTTTGAGCTCCCGTAAATTTCCAGGCCAGGAATAGCTCAGAAAATCATCAATAACTTCATCAGAGAAACCAGTTACGCTTTTACTTAATTCAGTATTGGTTGATTCCAGAAAAGTATTGGCGAATAGCATCAAATCATCTTTCCGGTTTCTAAGAGCAGGCACTTCAATTGTAAATTCGTTGAACCTGTAATAAAGATCTTCTCTAAATTTTCCGTTCTTAGCAGAATCCAATAACCTTTCATTACTTGCTACCAGAATTCTAACGTCCAGATCAATTTCTTTTGAACCACCAATCCTTCTCATTTTGCGCTCCTGCACCACGCGTAGTAATGCTACCTGAATTTCATAAGAAAGATTAGATACTTCATCCAAAAACAATGTTCCTCCATTGGCCATTTCAAAATGACCAATTTTAGTTTGTAATGCTCCTGTAAAAGACCCCTTTTCATGCCCAAACAGCTCACTTCCAGCCAATTCCTTGGATATAGCTCCGCAGTCCATAGCAACAAATGGCATATCTTTTCTCTTGGATCTGTTATGAATTTCCTGTGCAATTGCTTCTTTACCAGATCCGCTTTCGCCGTAGATAATCACACTAAAATTGGTAGGTGCTACTAAGTCAACCTGTCTGAATAAATTATCGGACACGTCGCTTTGTCCCATTACGTAACCAGCTTTGGACTTAGAATAACCTCTGCGTGCTGGTTTTACAGTATCACTCACTTCGACTGACGCTGCAAATTCCACTTGTTCTTTTTTTGATGATTCGGCGTCGGCAATTGCCTTCTTTACCGTCACCAGAATTTCATCCGGAAATAAAGGTTTTGTGATGTAATCGTAAGCACCAAGCTTCATTACACTCACTGCCACTTTTATATCTGAGTAACCTGTAATTATTAAGACCGGTACATTTGGGCGTTTTGATTTAATTGCAGTAAGAAGTTCGGTCCCTGTAATGTCTCCCAGGCGGAAATCAGTCATGACAAGATCAGGTGAAAATGACTCAATTAAGGCCAATCCATCTTTACCATTTTGTGCTGTTTCTACAATAAAATCATTTTTTGATAAGAATCTTTTCAATAAGAAGCATATATCCGCTTCGTCATCAACAACTACAATTTTTTTCATGCCGGGCTTTAAAGGCTATTACAATTTATATGGTTATTCTCATTATATGGTTACTCTGAGTCTTGCGGTTGGAATGTTCAATTGCTCCCTGTATTTTGCCACAGTACGGCGCGCTACCGAATATCCTTTTTCTGAAAGCAAATCAGTTATTTGCTGATCATTATATGGATGTCTCTTGTCTTCCTCACTCACGATTTCACGAATAGCTTCCTGAATTTCCCTGTTAGAAACCTCTGTTCCATCTTCATTCGTTACTCCTTCCGTAAATAAATCTTTCAATAATACAATTCCAAATGGAGTCTGTACATATTTATTCGTTGTAACCCGTGAAACAGTAGAAATATCCATATCAATAATTTCGGCTACATCTTTCAAGATCATAGGCCTTAATTTTTTGATATCCCCGGTTTGAAAATAATCATATTGCAGCTTCACAATAGCTCTCAAAGTGCTTATCATTGTATTTTCCCGCTGCTTAATGGCATCGATAAACCATTTAGCAGAGTTCATTTTATTCTTTAAAAACTGATTTGTGGCTTTGTCGATCTTTTGTTCAGCCATTTGTGTAAACAGTTTGTTCAGTTTTAAAGCAGGACTATTTCCCCACGTTAACTGAACTTCTATTTCACCATCCTCAGTATATCTCAGCATAAAATCCGGCTTAATACTTTCGTTAACGAGCGCATCATTCCGTAATCCCGAAGCAGGTTTTGGATTAAGCGTTGTTATCATTTGAATCGCCTTTTTCAAAGACTCTTCATCGATACCCAACACCCTCATTATTTTATCGTAGTTTCTGGACCCAAGTTCATCAAAAGCATCAGAAACTATACGCCATGACCAGCGCCATACATCATCCTGCTTCTCAAACCGGTGAAGCTGAATCAAAAGGCATTCCCTCAAATCACTGGCTGCTATTCCCGGAGGATCCAATTGCTGAATAACTTTCAACATCTGATTTACCTCCTCCGTATCAATAAACATACTATTAGCAAAGGAAATATCGTCTGCTATCACTTCACTGTCACGCCTCAAAAACCCATCTTCGTCCAGCGAATCGAGAATAAAGTCAGCAATAAGCTGCTGTCTTTCGTCAAGGCGGAGAAAATGAACCTGCTGTTTCAAGTCGTCACGAAAACCAATAGACTCAACCATAGGGCGAGTATAAAGCTCATTATCAGCAGATTGGTTATTGGCATAAGTTTTATAATCAGGAATATCATCGTCTCTGAACTCGTCCCAGTCATAATAATCCTGAACGGATGAAGAATCTTCGTCTCCACCGCCGGATAATTCAGCAGGATCTCCAAAATCATCTGGAGTTTCCTCCGGTGCGTTATCTTCCTTTCCTTCCTCTAGTATTGGGTTTTCTTCAAGCTCTTCTTTAATTCTCTGCTCTAATTCCATTGTGGTCAAATGCAAAAGATTTAGCATTTGAATTTGCAAGGGCGAATATTTCAGCGTTTGTCTTTGCGTCTGCGTCTGTCTTTGCATATTGCAATCAAGGGTAAAGGTAAAATTCTTTTAATGGTTTAAATTTACTACTCTTTATCTTATCTTATAGTAACAGCATTGTTATTTGTGAAACAATGCGTAGTTAATTCCACAAACTGAGCATATTAATTCAGGATGTAGACATTAGTCTCAACGAATATAATTAATCGTTATCTATGGATCCGAGGCTGAAAACTTTAAATTAAAACAAGAATGCTTATTCTATTCTTGTTATCTAATGAGTCCTATTTTTCTCTAAATTATTGATGAGTCATCTGGTTATCACACATTTAATACAAAATTGGCATCTGTAAAATAAAAAATCAAAATCCATTTCTACTAAAAGAAGTGACTTTTTAAGGCTTTTTAAATAACGTTTGTTTAAGGCCGAATATTTCTTTTTGCGAGGCCAGAAAATACAGTAACAAATTTCTTGCCTTGACTTACATTTCATTTGCTGTAGCAAAATTAGCTTACTAACAGTAAAAAGTGGTTTAAAGAGTATAGTCATGTCAACTTTACTCCCGGAAGCTCTAACTTGAGGTTTAGTAATATTTTTGGTAAACGTTAAGATGGTAAAAGAATCAATTATATATATATTTGCTCCAATCAGCTCTTCTTTTTCACAAGCAGGATTATGCTGTTAAAAAAATTAACCTACTAATGGAACTGACTTCCAAATACATAATATTAACAATTCTATGATTAATCGGAAAATTCTGATGGCGGATGATGACGCTGATGACCGTTTCCTTGTGAAAGCCGCATTTGATGACAATAATATAAGTAATCCTGTTGTTTTTTTTGAAGATGGTGAACAGCTAATAAATTACTTATCAGAAAAAGACGAAGAAAATAGCCCTCTTCTTGTTTTACTTGATTTGAATATGCCCAAAAGGGATGGACGTGAAGTTCTAAAATTATTAAGAAGTAATGCAGGTTGGTTTGCTATCCCCATTATTATTTTTAGTACTTCCAATTCTCCTGACGATGTCAATTATGCTTACCAAAACGGAGCTAATTGTTACATAATAAAACCCTCCAGTTATGAAGGGTTGAAAGAAGTAGTGATGAACATTCAGAAATTTTGGCTGAATACCGCAACGCTTCCTGCCTAAATGCCAGGATTATTTATTTTAAGTGTTGATACCGGTTTTTCATCAGTTGCTTTCTTAATCCATCTTAAGCCTTTTAGCAGAATTTCTCTACCACCGTCAATAGTTTGCTCAGTAATTATTCTGTCGGCAATAATTGGCACAACAAAATTTAAAGGCGCAGGTAAACGACGAAATACAGTTTTAGTAAGAACTGCGCCGACTCCCCACTTGGCTCCGTTATGAGCAGCCTTACCAGTGCCTGCCGCCAAAAAGTCTTTTATAAAACTGCCAGCGCCCGAAGATGACCTTGACTGATCTTTGCTGATGTAATCCTGATTACTTTTCATATAATGTATGTAAGTTTTTTCAAACATATAATATACCAGGGAAAAATCCCTGGCAGTCTTATTTGAATTTGTTTATCTCATCGTTTGCGTCATCAACATATTGCTCTGCAGTATCAACAGCCTCATCTTTATATTGCTGTCCTTTATCTTTTAAGTTTCCTGCAATGGAAGATGCTTTTTCTTTACTTTTTTCTAGCGCATCAATTAATTCACTTGCTAAACTGTTAGTCTTTTTCTTTATTTTTTTCCGGGTTTGGTTGCCTTCCTCCGGAGCAAAAAGTAAACCTATAACTGCTCCAACCGCTGCTGCAGTAACTATTCCCCAAAAAATTTTATTAGTTCCCATGACTTGCAATGATTAAAATGTAATTATTTATTTTAGGTATAAGCGCATTAAAATCCTGTACCAAAAGATTAAAATTGTGCAGTTAAATCATAATGCTCTATTAATCAACTATTTGCTAAGACTATTAATAATATTTCAACAAAACAGATTTGTACTAAACAGTATACTATTCGTTTTCAAATAGAAAATTAGGTACAAGATTCTACAAGATGGGTATGGAACTAAAATTTTATAAGTGCAATATCTCGTTGTAGTAATATTTTGATAATTAAAAATTATCTTCTAAATGGCAAGGTTATTTTACTTCCCGGATAATGTTTAATCATAATACTAACGCGAGATATTATTTAATAACAGTTCTAACCATCCCCATCTACTAATATTAATGAGTAATTATTTAAAATGCAGCCATGAGAATTGTAATTATTGAAGATGAAAAGGATTTGGGGATTCTGATGCGCAATTTTCTGGTCAAACAATTTAGTATCGAAGCACCTGACTCAACAATAAAAGTGGTTACTTCTCTTATGGAAGGTCTTAGTTGTGTTAAGGAAATGGATCCTGATTGGGTATTTATTGATAATAATCTTCCTGATGGCAAAGGAATTAACGAAATTGAAAGTATTAAAAATTACGATAAATCTCAAAACCATGTACGGGTGGTAATGATGAGCGCAATGACCAACTTACGGGAAGAAGCATTTAGAAGAGGTGCTGACTTTTTTCTGGACAAACCTATAAGTTTTGTTGAGGTGCAAAACATTTTTTCATCTCCCGCAAGTATGATTTAAACCTAAAATTAATTTCTTAAGAATCTCACTTATAGTGGAGATAAATCTTCATGTGCGACATTAATGCTTAATACGTAGAAATTCTTGCTCATTTCTTATAGTATTAACTCATTTAATTATATAACTTACCTAAATATAGGGCATTGAGTTCCTGATTTACCTTTTCCTCCAGGCATTTTTACTTTTTGGCTTTTATATTTCACTTTCCTGCTTTTCTCTGCCTTTTTGTTATTCTTATTATACGAAATTAATCTAAAATCATATTCCGGAATAAAATAATCTTCATTGTATTCTGCTACCGGCAATGGCATATAATGGCGACCGGGAAATGATAACTTATCATAGTCATAATCATAAAGATAAATCGTTACAAAACCATCCCTGCTATACTTAATTCCAATATCAGAAAAAGGACTTTCATCATTTGCTGATGCCACCAGACGCATCATTTCTTTTTGTTTTCCCTTGGCCAAAATGGTCATATTGTACTGAAATACCCGGTGAAGTGAGTCAATCTGAAGTGCTACTCCTAAATAATATTTTGCATCTTTAATTTTTTCCTGGCCTGCGTACATCACCGCAGTATTGTTTAAAGCACTTTTATCCTGATAAGTCTGATAGCTTAATTTTGCCTCATCATACTGTTGCCAGTAACGATACACATTTCCTTGATTTACATTGTAAAATTTCCGTGCAGGCGCTACTTCCATCGCCTTTTTAAAATCTGCAAAAGCACCTTCATAACGTACATTTGCTTCATTTATCTGATGACGCTGCTCATGCCTGTTTCCAATATATGACTGAATGATACCATGGTTATTGTGCAAAAATGGAAGCTCCGGGTTTGCTCTTGTCAAACTGTCAAATAAAGCCATAGACTTGTCCAGCTGGTCGTTTTCAAGCAATGCTACACCCCATCCATTTTGAGCGTTTATGTTTTCAGGATTTAACGATACTGCTTTTTTGAAAACCTGATATCCTTTTTTGAACATATCAAAATGAAGCAATAAATTCCCATAATTGCTCCACATCCTGTCGTATGTTTGTTCGTATTGTAACGCTTTGGCTAAAAATTGTCCTGCTTCTGAGTAACGCTTTTGATCGATCATGATACTGCTTAATCCGGCTAAAGCCTCGTATCTCGTACCGTCGAGCTTTATTGCAATCCTGAAATCTTCCTGCGCCTCTTTCGTTTTATTTAAATAATATTCTGAAAATGCCTTAGTAACAAACAAATCCGCGAAAAACCGGTTGGTTTCATCCATCGCTTTTTCTGCTTTTTTAAAATCTTTAAGAGCCAGCTCATATTTGCCCATACCATAATAAGCGACTGCCCTCCCCAGATAAGCCGGCAAATAGGCTGTATCCTTTTTTAATACACGATCAAACAAATTAAATGCGAATTGATATTCATGCTTGGAAAGATGCGTATTAGCAATTCCGGACTGCAATGCAGGAGTTTCTCTTTTTAATGTAGACGCAAGTCGGTAATATTTTTGTGCTTCAGGAATTAACTTAAGACCATAATAAGAATGAGCGATCCCTAAATAAGCATCACCGCGAAATGTTCTGTCCTCACTTTCCAGGTACCTTTCAAAAATCGCCTTTGCCTGTCCAAACTGATTAAGGGACAATAATGCATTTGCGTATCTGATCTGTGCTTTTGGATGTTTTCTGGCAACCTTTTCAAAATCCTTTACTGCTTTTTTTTCACTTCCCGTGCGCATCAAAATATCGCCCCTTTGTAAACGATAAGCAACCACCTCATCTTTTTGACGGATGGCCGAAGAAATTTCATCAATTGCTTCCGGAAAATTGCCGTTAAACTTATGGATCATTCCTATATTATAATTCCATTTCCCGCCCGCATTTTTACCGGAAGTAGTTGCCGCATAATCTTTTCCTTCCTGATATTTTTTTTGTTTGGCGTAAGAAAACAAAGTGTTCAAATTTGCCTGTGTATTAGAAGGTGCATTTGAAAAATCACTTCTCGAAGCTTCATATTTACCACTTAATAAATTAAACAATCCTCTGTTATAATGTAAGTGCGGATCCTGAACAGTTAAATCCAGTTCTTCCATAATGTGTAAAGCCTTGTGATAATTCCCCGATAATGCCAGCATTACAGCTTCATTGTTCATTCGCTGAACGGAATCTGATGGCAAAAAATGTTGCTTGTGATAGCTTGCATAAGCTGATTGAAGCTGATGCAGGGAGCGCTGATAAGATTCTTCACGAAGTAAAGCGGGATTATTCTCTTCAAAGGATCTATTAAAAACTGGCAGAAGATCTTTAACCAGCTTTTGACATTCACTAAAATCCTGAGCTGACGCACGTTGCCCGATACTTAGTGAAAGTAACAATATTAATATGGAAAAGAGTAGTTTGTAACCGTTCATTACCATAAGGTGTGTGGATGGCGCGACTACTAACGTACTATGAATGAACTACAAAGTCAATTTTAAATATCAAAAATTATAAATTTAAAAGTAAAATGTAATTTTTTCTATTAATAGTATTATACCAATTTATAAGACACGAAGTTTTACGTTTCGATACCAAACTGTACTGCCCCAATCTTGTAAACCGATCAATCCGGAATAAATACCCTTAGCGATCGGTGCATTTTTTAAATTGCTTTCTGCAACACGTTTTTTCCAGTCTGCGCCGGCCATGTCATGTTCCTGTACCACGAATCCATTAAGAGAAACGGTCAGTTTATTTTTCTTCATAATAAAATGAACCAGATTCCATTCCCCAACCGGATTTATTTCCCGAAGCCTGGCATTAGCGACACCAAAAAAGTCTCCGGCACGATGCGTATTCTCTTTGGCACCTTCATAAATAGTATTATCAGTTACTTGTAATTCCAGGCCCGTATCATGCATATTTTTATATTTAGGCTCCTCTTTCACAAAGAAAAAGATACCACTATTTGCATATTTGGTTACTTTCCAGTCAGCCTTGAATTCAAAATCACCATTAATAATCTGATCAATTACTATATCCCCACCATTTTTTGCCTTGTTTCCTGCGCGTTCGGGTACATCCAGTTTAATTGCATCCTGATCAATTTTCCATGCAGAACCCGGCTCCTTTGCTCCGTAAGCATGCCATCCTTTCAAATCAGTACCGGAAAAAAGTAATTTCCATCCCTCCTTTTTCTCTTGAGGAGTCAGGAAATTACTTTTCTGTGCATAAACCGCAAAAACAGAAATAATATAAAATAAGGCAGTAAAATTTATTTTTGACATTTCGCTATGTTTACTTAATTATTGCAAATTTAGAAGTAAATATAGGATAAAAATAACTGTCTTATAATTTTAACTGACTTGCTTATGAACAGCTGCATTGCCTCCCAGAAAAAGTGACTCTCCATGAATTGAAATCGAGAGATCTTTATCCGATGTATTCTGCACTACAATACCATCCCGACCCACTTCCACTTGCAGCCACGATCCCTGAAATCCTATTCTGAATGAGTAAGATTTCCATTGTTCGGGTATGTAAGGATTTAAATGCAATATTCCATTTTTGATCCGTTGTCCGGCAAAACCCTTTACGACACTCATCCAGGTTCCTGCCATAGAAGTAATGTGCAGACCATCTTCTGTATCATTATTATAATCGTCCAGATCTAACCTTGCCGTACGGACATACATTTCATAAGCCTTGTCTTTAAACCCTACTTTGGCAGCCAGAATTGCATGTACACAAGGAGAAAGTGAAGATTCATGAACGGTCATTGGCTCATAAAATTCAAAATTTCTTTTGATGTCTTCCAGGCTAAATTCATCTTCGAAGAAATATAAACCTTGTAAGACATCCGCCTGTTTAATGAAGCAAGATCTTAAAATTCTATCCCAGGACCAGTTTTGGTTAATAGGCCGCTGATCTGCAATGTCGTTAACAGTCAGGATTTCTTTATCCAAAAATCCCTGTTGCTGTAAATAAACCTTTTTTTCGTTGTCATACGGATAATACATATTTTCTACGATATGCTTCCAGTCTGCCATTTCAACGTTCAGGTTAAAATTGGTCCGGATAATAGTTTCATTCAACCGCGTTGTATCGGTAGTCCAAAGTTTTCCTATTACTTCCAGTGTATAACGGAGCGTCCAGCAGGCAATATAGTTGGTGTACCAGTTATTGTTTACATTGTTTTCATATTCATTTGGGCCCGTTACGCCCAGCATCACATACTTTTCTTTATCCTTGGACCAGGTTATTCTTTGCTTCCAAAATCTTGAAATACCAATTAGTACTTCAAGACCAAAGTGGTTCAGATATTCTTCATCCCCTGTATATTTTGTATAATCATAAATGGCATAAGCAATGGCGCCATTCCGGTGGATTTCTTCAAAAGTAATTTCCCACTCATTATGGCATTCCTCTCCATTGATCGTTACCATCGGATAAAGAGCTGCACCGTCTTTAAAGCCTAGTTTCCCGGCATTTTCAATTGCTTTCTCTAATTGTTTGTGCCTGTAAACCAGTAAATTTCTTGCAACTTTTTGCTCCGATGTTGCCAGATAAAATGGTATGCAATAAGCTTCGGTATCCCAATAAGTGCTTCCGCCGTATTTTTCGCCTGTAAATCCCTTTGGACCAATATTCAGGCGCTCATCTTCTCCTGTATACGTTTGTCCAAGATGAAAAATATTAAACCGGATTCCCTGCTGAGCAGCAATATCTCCTTCAATTGTAATATCGTTTTTCTCCCACTTTTCAGCCCAGGCCTGCACATGTTCTGCCAGCAATTGTGCAAAACCTTTTTTATAAATTCCTGATAAATAAGTTTTTGTCTCTGCTAAAATAATATCGGTGGAATAATTGGTTGACGAAAGATTGGCACCATACTTATAAACAACCAGTTCCTTTCCTTCCTGCACATGAATATTTACAGTCCCACCTACATATTTTTCCTGCCGGACTGGTAATGACTGATAGTCAGTTTTAAGATCATTAATTTTAATGTCAAATGCCATACCGGTTGCCACCTGGAACTGCTCTACACCAAATGGGTTTTTCTTCGTTTCCAGTATCAGATATCCTTCTGAAAAGCTCGTTTCCTTATGAATTTCATCCCAAAAAGTTTCATCATAATTGGAATCCCGGTTACGGATATTCCCATCCAGATAAGGCGTTATAGTAAAGTTATCATCAAAATTTAATGGTGTAAGGCTATACCGGATAGCACCGGATTCATCATCAACCATACTGCAAAATCGCTTGGATTGAATTTTAAGTCGTTTTCCACTGGGTAAAACTACTGTTGTATTTCGTTCCAGAACACCTTCTTTCATGTTTAATACACGACGAAAATCTTCCACCACGCACGTATTCAGGTCTAATATCTCATCTCCGATTTTAACATCAATGCCAATCCAGTTACAGGCATTCAGCACTTTTGCAAAATAATCAGGATAGCCGTTTTTCCACCAGCCTACCCTTGTTTTGTCAGGAAAATAAACGCCTGCAACATAATTTCCCTGCAAAGATTTTCCTGAAAATGCTTCTTCAAAATTACCTCTTTGCCCCATACGTCCATTTCCGAGGCTCATCAAACTTTCGGTGATTTCATTATTAGCAGCGTGGAAACCATCTTCCACAATACACCATTCATCGTGCGTTATGTAATTTTTCATATTTACTGGCTAATGGCATTAAGCGATTAGCTTTTAGCTTTTAAAGATTAGCTTTTGGCAATTATTGAATTTATCGACAAATCTGAGGAAGGGACATAATTATCCAATCATGTCATTTACCAGTCCTTTCGATTGCATTAATTATATTAAAATCAAGATCGTGAAATCAACATTAAGCAGATTTCCAGCTTAACAGATCTGCAAGATGAAAATTACTGAATCCGGGAACAACAAGATCGGCTTCTGTCAAAACAGATTTTTCTCCAATCCCTACTGCCATCATTCCTGCTGCTTTTGCTGACTGAACACCTGCAACTGCATCTTCAAAAACAGCACAATTTTCCGGAGAAATTTCCAGATCAGCAGCACCCAGCAAAAAGACTTCCGGATCAGGCTTGCCTTTTGTAACCCGGTTACCATCCACTATTGTTTCAAAATAAGACAGCATATCAATTCTTTCCAAAATGATCCTTGCATTTTTACTGGCTGATCCTAATCCCGTTCTGATAGAAGCAGATTTTAATTCATCCAAAAATAAACGAACTCCGGGCAAGGTGTCGTCAGGAGTCATTTGCTGGCATAATTCAAGATATCTGACATTTTTTTCTGCCGCACGTTTTAACTTTCCTTCTTCGCTTAATTGTACGCCGCCAATTGCCAGAATAATTTCCAGCGATTCCATACGGCTGATTCCCTTTAATTTTTCATTTTCCTCTATACTCAAATCAAATCCGAGATCATTGGCTAACCGGCGCCAGGCGATGTAATGAAATTTGGCTGTATCTACAATAACTCCGTCAAGATCAAAAAGGCAGGCTTTAATTGCGGGCATATCATTTCAAATTTAATATCTTGCAAAATAGTAAAAAATAATAGGAACGGAAGAAGAAGACTTTACGCTGCCCAGGTAACAAACCTGAACTTAATTGCACAGATTATACGGCACCAGGCGTAAATAACATCACAAAGAAGTATTAGACAAATAAAACCAGCATCAATTTATTAAGTATAAAATGGCTCAGGAATTAATCAATAAAGACAAATTCGTTCTGTATCAAATCTTTACCAGATTATTTGGCAATCAGAATAACACAAATAAATATTTTGGTACCATCAATGAAAATGGCTGCGGAAAATTTAATGATATTACCGATACTGCACTTGCCGCTTTGAAACAATTTGGCAGTACGCATATCTGGTACACAGGTGTAATAAAGCATGCAACCCTTACTGATTATACTGAATTCGGCATTCCAAATGATCATCCGCTGATTGTAAAAGGAATTGCGGGATCACCCTATGCGATTAAAGATTATTACGACGTTGATCCTGATCTGGCAGTTGATGTTACCAACCGGATGAAGGAATTTGAAGCTTTAATAGCCCGGACACATCAGCAGGACTTGAAAGTGATTATTGATTTTGTTCCAAATCACGTGGCGCGCCAGTATCATTCAATCATACGTTCTACCAGTGATTCGATTCCGGAAGGAAGCACAGATTCCATCCGGGATTCCATCAGGATAAAAGATTTTGGTGAAGACGATGATACAACGCTTGCTTTCAGTCCTGAAAATAATTTTTATTATATTCCACAACACGATTTTATTGTTCCGGAAGGACATAAACCTCCTATTAACGTTACGGCTCCATATCATGAAAGTCCTGCAAAAGCAACCGGAAATGATGTATTTCAGCCTCAGCCCAGCCAATACGATTGGTATGAAACGATAAAGCTGAATTATGGTGTGGATTATCAAAATGGCAGGGCAACCTATTTTAATCCTATTCCCTCCACGTGGATAAAAATGCATGGTATTTTAAGCTTTTGGGCTCAAAAAGGAGTCGATGGATTCCGTTGTGATATGGCTGAAATGGTGCCGGTAGAATTCTGGGGATGGGTTATTCCTGAAATTAAAAAAATAAACCCGGATATTATTTTCATTGCAGAAATCTACAACCCGGATGAATACCACAATTATATCAATCAGGGAAAATTTGATTACTTATATGATAAAGTAGGTTTATATAATTCCCTGCGTGATTTGATGGAAGGCAAAGGCAGCGTTGAAAACATTACACGCTTATGGCAAAACGAATCTGGAAATATCAGCGAAAATATGCTTCGTTTTTTAGAAAATCATGATGAACAGCGCATTGCATCTCCATTTTTTGCAGATAATCCATGGGTTGCAGTCCCGGCAATGACATTAAGTGCTACGCTTCATACTGGTCCGATGATGATTTATTTTGGACAGGAAATTGGAGTTACTCCTACGGAATCAGAAGGGTTTCAAGGAAATGATGGCCGCACTACTATTTTTGATTACTGGGGTGTTACAGAATTTCAGCAATGGGTCAATGAAGGAAAATATAATTTAGAAAAACTGACTGAAAATCAGAAACAACTACGCTCATTTTATGAAAGCCTGAATCATTTCGTTACCAGAAATGAAGCTGTTTATGCAGGATCATTTTATGATCTTCAATATTTTAATATAGAAGGACAATGTTATAATTATGATAAAACCCGGGTTTACAGCTATTTGCGTTACACGGACAATCAAAAACTCGTTTTTATCTATAATTTTGATAAAGAAAATTCTATTGAAACGCATCTGCGGATTCCTCAGGATGCATGGACAAATTCATTAAAACTGAATAAAACAAGCAGCTACAAACTTAAACCTGTCTTTCCTTTACTAAAAACATTTCTTTCAGTACAAGCTTCCGAAATTACATCAGGAGGCATACAACTCGATCTTCAGCCATGCTCTGTGGTTGTTTATGAAATCGTTGAAAAATAAGAGTTTACAATCAGAAAATTGATTTTCCCGTGTAGCAAAAAATAATTTGCTACACGGGATTTTTATTAATCTGTTCTTAATGGTATAATTTAAACGTGTTCTTGAACAATAGGAATAATCCAGTTAATGAGATCAAAGAATGTCTAAATTTGTTATTTAAACAAGATGAAAAAGTTAGTACTGGTTTAATAATTGCCTTTCATTTCATCTGAAATACAGGTTGCAGCTATCGGCAATGACCTGAAAATTACGAATTGGGGATGTCCACTTTCGTATAAGCGAACATTTTAATTATTAAAATATGGATAGCGCTGTACTACCGGACCGGATTGATTATGTAGGGAAATTGGTTGAGATTATTCGTAACCGCTGGAAAAATAAAGCAGATAAAAAGAAATCGTTTCCGGATGTACTCAGCAGTATTATGCTGGACCGGCGTGAGAAGGATCTGATCGCAGAACAAATCCTCTCCATTTTATTTTCTACTAAATTCGTTTCTCTGCTTACTGAATCAGAAATTGGTTCAAATAAAGGTTTTTTTTCTGACGCTTCTGAAAGACTGAGTTTCAAGTTTCTGCCTCCTGTGAATGAAACTTATGAACTGCGCACGCAATTCGATAATTTGTTCAATTATAAAAAAGATTACCAATGGATTCAGGCGATACCGGATGAAAACTGGATTCATTTTTTTGATAGCATTTTTCTTGAAACCAGTCCGACCGTAACGAAATACATTGAAAAAGAGATTTTAAATTCTATATTAATTCTCGCTCAGCGTGCTGCTACACTGGGAATTGAACCGGATGTAGTTTCTAAAATTCCCCGTGTTGATGATCTTGATTCTCCATTTTTGGGATTGAACAGAGAAGTGATATTCTACGTTGAAAAAACGCTGAATTCTTATGATTATGCGTCAGTTAGCGAAAATGATTACAAGCATATACTGGTTATGATCAACCAGTGCAAAAGCCAGATCAGTTACATTTATAAGCATAAAGATATTTTTGGGATCAGTCTGCAGCTAACTTATTTGGTAAGGCAGCTGGAACAATATCTCAAGCGCCTTTCCCAGTTACTTGAATTATTGGAAACCAATGAAAAAAGTAGAAAATGGGAAATTATCACGCAGTTATTAAAAGAATTGGTTTACGCCGAAAATACTAAATATAGCTTACGCAAACATTTTTCCACTAATCTTCAATTACTTACATTTAAAGTGATTGAAAATACGTCCAAAACCGGCGAGCATTATATTGCGTCAGATAAACTTGCTTATTGGAAATTATTTATAAAAGCTTCGGGAGGCGGCGTTATTGTAGCTTTTTTATGTGCTAATAAAACCCGTCTTTATTTTCAGCATTTACCTATTTTCTGGGAAGCTTTTTTTTATAGCCTGAATTATTCGATTGGCTTTATGCTCATATTGTTGTTAGGATTTACGCTGGCAACAAAGCAACCTGCAATGACAGCCTCTACTATTGCTGCTAATTTGAGTAATAATGGTATAAACCCAAACTGGCTTGACAAAACAACCCAATTGCTAATCAGGCTTATTCGTAGTCAGTTTATATCTCTGGTAGGAAATGCTTCGGTTGCTTTTCCGGTTGCTTACGGTCTGGATTGGTTATATTTCTACACTTTTGGATATCACATTGCCGATCCTGCCAAAGCATTCCGATTAATCGGCGAACTGAACCCATGGGAAAGTCTTGCTATTCCACATGCTGCATTAGCTGGTTTTTACTTAATGTTATCTGGCTTAATATCAGGATATTATGAAAACAAATGGATTTATAACAAATATTCCGTCCGGCTTAAGAATCACCGGAATCTTATTCGATTGTTTGGTCAGGAAAGGCTGAACCGCATTGCAGGTTATTTTGAAAGGAATTTCGGCGGACTGGCGGGGAATTTCTTCCTTGGCGTTTTTCTTGGATCTACCAGTGCAATAGGTTTTACATTCGGGTTGCCGCTCGATATCCGTCACATTACTTTTGCATCCGGAAATTTTGGAATTGCCGTTGCCAGTCTTGAAAATCAGATTTCAGCAGATCTCTGGATTAATTCAATCATCGGTATTACCTGTATTGGGATTATGAACGTCCTGGTTAGTTTTGGTTTATCTATTGCATTTGCGCTCAAATCCCGTAATGCACCATTCAGTGAGGTGAAAAGTCTGATAGGAAATTTATCCTGGCAATTTTTCCATCACGGTACCGCATTCTTTTTTCCTGTAAAAAATTCTGATACCAGCAGTGACGAATTGCCAGAAGTGTATGTTAACAGGCAGTTATGAGATTGCAAATAGGTAATTCATCACTAATTTTGCTTATTGTAAGTCTGCCATTCGTTATGCAGTTTTAATACATTATGAAAAGCGGATTATTTATCCGTATTGAAAAATATTCACATGACCAGAATCTTCATTTCCAGTATATTATTCATGATGCTTTCAACATGCATGATGGCCCAGTCAAATTTGCAAAAAACATTTAATCAAAAAATGGATTTGCCGGATAGCAGGGAAATGGGCACCAAAATGCTTCGTATGAGTGAGTCATTTTTGGGAATGCCTTACGTTGGCGGTACGCTTGAAGGAAATCCTACGGAAAGACTTGTTTGTAAATTCGACGGACTGGATTGTACTACACTTGTTGAAAGTTCAATTGCTCTGGCTGTCGCAAAAACCGAAAATCCGACTTTTGAAGGATACAAAAATGAATTGACCAAATTACGATACAGAGACGGGATTATTGATGGTTATCCTTCCCGGCTTCATTACATTCTGGACTGGATGTATGAAAATGAAAAACGTGGCCGGCTGGAAAATATTACTGCAAAAGTGGGTGGCGTTCCCTTAAAAAAAGAAATTAATTTCATGACCAATCATGCCAACTTATATCCTGCATTGGCAGAAAGTGCAGTTTGGGAAAAAGTAAAAGAGCAGGAAAATCAAATTAACAGCAGGGAGCATACCTATATTCCAAAAACAGAAATTCAAAAGGCAGAACCAATGCTTCATGATGGCGATATCGTAGCTTTTACTTCTTCGGTGGAAGGTTTGGATGTTAATCACATGGGTGTTATTACACGTGTTGGAAGCAGAGCCTATTTGATACACGCTTCTCTGGCGGGTAAAAAAGTTATTATTTCCAGTGTTCCTCTTGCCGAATACGTTGCTTCCGTACCTAAACATACAGGTATGATCGTAGCACGCCTTACAGATATATAAAAATCAATGACTTATCTTTTCGACATACTGGATTACAAAAATGCACCCTGGCTTCTTATCATTCTGGCTGGTATTATTGGACTTGTAATCAGCATTACGGTTATCAAATTAATTAAATTAACTGCATTAAAACAGGACTGGAGTGTAGTTAGGGCCATCAGCCAGAATCTGACCAGTGTATTATATTTTTTTATTCCGCTGGTACTTATCACAATTGTTACTAAAACCTATTCAATTTCCAACGCGGAATATGAATGGACTAATGTCATCAGCAAAGTTCTGCTTATAGCAGTAACAACCTGGCTCATGACCAGAATTGTAGTGATTGTTGAAAAAATACTGATAGAAAAACTTGATTTTGATTCGGAGGACAATAATTATGCGCGCCGCATGTTCACCAAAATCAAGTTTATCAAACGGATTATCATTATCCTGATCATTTTGATTGGGATTTCAATTCTATTGCTAAGCTTTGACAATGTTCGGCAATATGGAATTGGTATTCTTACATCGGCAGGGATTTTCAGTGTAATTATCGGTTTTGCTGCTCAAAAATCACTTGGAAACCTGATGGCCGGAATCCAGATCGCATTTACCCAGCCCATTAAAATTGATGATGTTGTGATTGTAGAAGGAGAATGGGGACGAATTGAAGAAATTAATCTTACTTATGTGGTAGTCAATATCTGGGATTTGCGGAGGCTGGTTTTGCCTATTACTTATTTTGTTGACAAACCTTTCCAGAACTGGACCCGGAATGAAAGTAATCTGATAGGTACTGCTTTTTTCAATTTGAACTACAATACACCTGTTGAAAAATTAAGAACAAAACTGGAAGAAATCCTGCTAAGCTCTCCGCTTTGGGACAGACGTTCCTGGGCATTACAAGTAACAGATACCAATGCGCAATGGATGGTTGTAAGAGCCATTATGTCCGCAAGAAGTTCTTCCCAGGCATTTGACCTGAGATGTTATGTGCGGGAGAAAATGATCGAATACATCGTAGCAGAATTCCCTGATGCTCTCCCGGGGTTGAAGATAGAGAAATAAAAAGGAAGGTTTCACGCAAAGTAAAGAAGGAAGGAGCAGAGGACGCAGAGAAAAAAACTTTGCGATCTCTGCTCCTTCCTTCTTTGCTTTGCGTGAAACCTTTTTGAGACGGTACCAAAAAAAATTAGCCTCCAATAAGATCGAAGACTAATTTTCCTTACTACTCATCTAACTAAATCTAATTTAACTCAGTACTGTTTCCCTCTTTTGATTTTTTCTTGCTGCAAGAGGATGGTCTGATAATGTTTTATGGTGTTCAAAACCTAACAGTTCCAAGTGACCTCCCGATTGCTCGTAATCATTTTTGAAGCGGGTAACATTTTCCATAACAGTATGGTCAACATAAGGTGAATCTGAAAAATCAAGCTGCACATTTTTACCTTTTGGCAAGGCTTCGAGTTTACCTTTAAGACTCAGATAGTTCGTAAATACGGCCGCTCTTGGCACATATACGTAATGTCTGTCATTCTCAACTTTCACTTCAATTTTTGGTGAGAAGAT
>Ga0247739_10000098_pt1 | contig 29510 bp, 27 predicted proteins | sample UWRJL058202B2_FD_180943 | JGI IMG/M metagenome (GOLD analysis project Ga0247739, IMG submission 180943) | Plant litter microbial communities from Arlington Agricultural Research Station in Wisconsin, United States - UWRJ-L058-202B-2 | ecosystem: Environmental > Terrestrial > Plant litter >...
GCAATTGCGCGAACTGCACATTCGTTTGCGCAAGAAAGAAAAAGCAAACGCGGAAGCAGATGCTGCTCCGGCTGAAGGTGCTGAGTACGGGATGTAGAAGGTTTGTGATTATTGGAACGAGTTTTACATATGTTTAAACATCTTTTTACAATGTTTAAATAGGAAAATTCGAACCTCCGTGGCATTTTCTACCGGCTTACGAATTCAGAAGTACGTCAATAGTATTAACTAAAGTGAGGATACATGAGTATTGAAGGTCAGTTTGAGAGACGAGGTCATCCGCATAATTATGATGAAGTCGATTTTATGGAGCTGGTTACGAAAATTTGGAGTGGTAAATTTATAATCTTGGCCGTTGTAGCATTTAGTACAATTATTGCCATAGCATTTTTGACGACTATGCCACTATATTATCGTATCGAAGCAACAGTAGATGCTGTGCGTTCTGAGCAGCTTCGGCCTTTGCGACCTGTGATCTTAGAAAGTAAAGCGTATCAGGACTCTATGTCTTTACCGATCTCTGGAGCCGTTCCAATATTTGCTGGAAAGGAATATCAAGCGGAACCTCCTGATGAGAAAAAAATATACGACAAAATCCTCTTGCAAATTGGCTCATTCAATATTTTTAAAACTTTTTGGGAATCTAAAATTAAAAAAGTTTTAGATTTAAGTATTGATGCAGAGGAGACGGATGAGACCAAGGAATTCAAGCGACTTTTCAAAAGCTTTGAATTAATAGCTGTAAATCCCAAGGTTCCAGAAGTAACTGCACGGAAAGTTGCCATTGAGTATGAGAACCCAAAGGAAGGGATGAAAATATTAAATGAATATTTGGAATACGTTAATTCACGCGTTTTGCTAGATCAGATAGGCATTATAGAAGCTACGTATTTGGAAAATTTAAAGTCTTTAAATGCCAGTTACGAATCGAGAAATACTATTGAGCAAAACAAATTAAGTGATGAAATTGTTAAGCTGCGTGAAAACTTAAAAATTGCTGATTCTTTGAATATAAAAGAAACTCCTTACAAAGAACTAGAAAATATTCAATTGAAGATATTGGATAGTCGTGATTATTTGCTTGGTACTAAAACGCTTTCGCAACAACTGGATCTACTCGTTGCGCGTCAGGGGAAGTCTCTAGCTCCGTTCGTGTCTGATTTGCGTAGCATGGAAATATGGAAAGAACAAATGACTACAGATTTGAAGCGTATTAAAGCGTTAAAAAATGGAGTTGATTTATTTTCTGTCGTGAACTCGGCTGAAGCAAGTTTAGATCCTGTTAAACCAAAAAAAATATTGTTACTTATTCTCGTTTTTTTTAGTTCCGGCTTACTAGGCGTCTTCGTTGTATTGATTAAATCTACTATAGATTCACGAAAAAAAAGATGAGTAAGGGTGACGGGTTTTCGGAGACTTTATGGCAGGCCACAGTAAATGGCACAACATGCGTCATCGCAAAGCGCGACAAGATGCAAAGCGCGTAAAAATTTTTACCAAACTAATTCGTGAAATAACTGTCGCTGCAAAAAGTAGTGCCAACATAGCTGACAATCCGCGTTTGCGTGCTGCTGTTGACGAAGCACTTTACAACAATATGAAGCGTGATTCTATTGAGAAAGCTATTGCGCGTGGTGCTGGCACTACAGAAGCTGATAATTATGAAGAGCTCACATATGAAGGTTACGGTGTAAACGGCGTAGCTTTTATTGTTGAATGTATGACGGACAATCGCAATCGTACGGCGGGCGAGGTGCGTCATGCGTTTGATAAACGCGGTGGAAATCTTGGTACCAATGGTTCAGTTTCTTATTTATTTTCTCGTAAAGGTCAAATTAGTTTTGCGAAAGGTTTAAATGAAGACGCTTTGATGGAAGCTGCTCTTGAATGCGGTGCGGATGACGTAGTCACTAATGAGGATGGTTCGATTGATGTTTCCACTACCTTTGAAGATTATTTAGGCGTAAAAGATTCGTTAATTGCTGCCGGATTCAAGCCGGATCACTCTGAAATCATCATGCAGCCTTCATTAACGGTAACGCTCGATAAAGACCAGGCGGAAAAAATTCTTGCGTTGATTGATATGCTCGACGATTTGGACGATGTACAGAAGGTCTATACCAATGCCGACATTTCAGAAGATGTAATGAATCAACTCGAATAAATTGTGGATGAGTCTATGAGAATTGAAACGGAACGTTTGATTTTGCGTCCTTTGGAGGCAGTAGATGAAGAAATTTTCATAGGTTTTTTTACTGATCCAGATTTTATGCAATATTCCCGCGCAGGTGCTTCTAATGAAACGGCAGCTCGCACTAATTTTCTGCAGCGTTTAAATCGTTCATCAGAAAAATTTAATAAGCTTGCTGTTGTTGAACGGTGTACTGGAAAATTAATTGGTTACTGCGGTGTTGAGCACTGCGAACTCGAAGGAAAAGCAGAGTTGGAGTTAGGCTATCGGCTCACTTCAGAATCGCGCGGGCGGGGATACGCAACTGAGGCCGCTCGTGCGGTTCTTGATTATTATCTAGAACAAGGCATGACTAATATCATCGCTTTTACTGCCCACGGAAATAATCCCTCACAAGCTGTGCTCAAAAAACTCGGTTTTAAAGCCATTAAAAATAGCGAAATCGATTCCTTTCCCATCGTTATTTTTCATCGATAGATAACCGCACGAACTTTTCAGTCTTCCTATCTATAATAACTATTTTCACTCTAGGTTATAGTCACAATTATTTATGATATGTCCTAAATAATTGTTTTACCTCAAGACTTGCCTCGAACCATGACTCATGTGACACTGTACGGAATTCCAGTACTCTTGATTTTGGTTTCCATATGGCGCTTATTTTGGGAATAGACCCCGGCTCACGTAAAACTGGCTTCGGCATAATCAATGCGATTGGTAGCAAAACTGAATACGTTAGCAGCGGCGTGATTCGGATGCCCGATATAGAGTTGCCTGAACGTCTAAAAATTATTTTCGATTCTCTCACACAAATTATTAATCAATACTGCCCCCAAGAAATGGCCATCGAGCAAGTCTTTATGGCGAAAAATGCTGCGTCAGCATTAAAATTGGGCCAAGCCCGTGGCGCTGCAATTGTTGCTGCAGTTGCGCAAAATATTCCGGTAAGTGAATACGAGGCGCGTAAGGTTAAACAATCGGTTGTAGGTAATGGCGCTGCCGATAAATTGCAGGTACAACATATGGTGAAGACCTTGCTGGGTTTAGTGGCTGCGCCTCAAGAAGATGCCGCTGATGCTCTTGCCGTTGCTTTATGTCATGCCAATACGTCACAACATTTAATTAAGCTCGCAGGTTCAAGTAGTTTTCGACGTGGTCGAGTTGTTTAACAATAAAATTTTTAAATAAAGAGCTAAATATGATTGGACGCTTACGTGGCAATTTAATCGAAAAACAACCACCTTATTTGTTGCTGGATGTAAACGGTGTTGGTTATGAGCTACAAGCGCCCATGACTACCTTTTATCGTCTGCCAGCTATAGGCGCAGAAACGATTTTGCATACGCACTTATCTATCACCGAAAATTTACATCAACTATTTGGATTCGCAGATCAGCGAGATCGTTCACTATTTCGCACGCTAATTAAAGTAAATGGTGTAGGGCCGAAATTAGCAATTGCAATTTTGTCTGGTATGGAGGCCGATGATATTGCGCGTTGCGTTCGTGATAATAATATTAAGGCTTTAACCAAAGTGCCCGGAATAGGAACAAAAACAGCAGAGCGTTTGGTCATTGAGTTGCGCGATCGTTTAAAAAATTGGGATATGCCTCATAGTGATATTTCAGCACATAGTGAAATTAAGCAAGTCGCCAGCGATAACGATGCTTATTCTGAAGCTGAAAGCGCATTAATTTCATTGGGTTATAAACCGGTTGATGCAGCTAAAATGATTTCCGCTGCGGCTAAACAAAAGCCGGAAGCAAAAAGAGAAGAATTAATTCGGTTGGCGCTGCGTAGTATGGCGAGCGCTTGATTTGAATTTCGTATTTAGTATTTAAGCTAAAAAAATAAATCTGCACATGAAAAACTCAGATAAGAGCTGAAGATGATTGAAACAGATCGCTTGATTGCACCTGTGGCCAAAGAACGTGAAGACTATTTGGATCGCACTGTACGCCCAAAAACTCTAGCTGATTATGTTGGTCAGCCAGTGGTGCGTGAGCAGATGGAAATTTTTATGGGCGCCGCTAAAAAACGGGGCGAATCACTTGATCATACCCTGGTATTTGGTCCACCTGGTTTGGGCAAGACAACACTTGCAAATATTATTGCCAATGAAATGGGAGTGTCATTGAAAAGTACTTCTGGGCCGGTGCTGGAAAAAGCGGGTGACCTTGCTGCATTAATGACAAATCTTGAGCCCGGCGATGTTTTATTTATTGATGAAATACATCGGCTGAGTCCGGTAGTTGAAGAGATTCTTTATCCTGCAATGGAAGATTTTCAGCTGGATATTATGATCGGCGAGGGGCCCGCAGCAAGATCAATTAAATTAGATTTGCCGCAATTCACCTTGGTCGGCGCAACGACACGGGCCGGACTTTTAACATCACCATTGCGCGATCGTTTTGGTATCGTTCAGCGCCTGGAGTTTTATAATGTCGCCGATCTCACTCATATTGTTGCCCGGTCGGCTAGTTTGCTTGGCGTAAAAATGGATGGGCAGGGTGCACATGAAGTTGCAAAACGCTCACGCGGCACGCCGCGAATTGCTAATCGCTTATTACGTCGAGTGCGCGATTTCGCCGAAATGAAAGGCGATGGAACTGTAACGTCAGCGATGGCAGACAAAGCACTTAATATGCTGAATGTCGATGAGCGTGGCTTTGATCAAATGGATCGCCGTTTACTAGTGGCAATGATGAACAACTTTGATGGTGGCCCGGTTGGTGTTGAGAGTTTAGCGGCTGCAATTAGTGAGGACCGGGGAACCATCGAAGATGTTATCGAGCCTTACTTAATTCAACAGGGGTTTATGGCTAGGACTCCTCGTGGTCGCGTTTTAACCAGTAATGCATATTTGCATTTTGGGGTATCCATGCCGAAGCGGTTACAGCAAGAATTAGATTCATAAACTATGCGAATAAATTTTGCACAATTATTTGCGTAGCTATTAGGTAATTTGGTTTGCCTCTAGAAGTTTACATTAGGATAATTACGCTGATTAAGTGGCATAGCGCGTAAATTATTTAAAATTCATGGGGTGTTGCCGTACAGAATTTTTAAGAGCTTTGGGGTATGATAGGCCGCGCGTTTAGATAGCGAATTATTGGGTGCTGGCTGATTCGGCACAAATCGATTGCCCATGCCGCACAATTTGGCGATCAATTAGATGTTATGGTTAATATCATTGAGTTAATCCGAATTTCCTTAGAATTTTAATAGCAGGTTTTTTTCGCTATATAGAATTATTGTTTTGTTTGGTGTTATATGAATTGCCTGTGTAGATCTCTGGCACGAGGTACGTTCAATACCCGCTATGCGTCATCAACTATTACATTATTTGAATCAAACACTCAAGGTTAAACACCCTTATGTCAGACGTTGAAACTACTCTTTCCATATGGAACTTAATCGGCTCGGCCACTATTGCTGTAAAAATCGTCATGTTGATTTTGGTTATAGCGTCCTTAGTCTCTTGGGTAATGATTTTTAAAAGCGGCTTTTACCAACGCAAAGCACAATCGGATTTTTCATATTTTGAAAAACAATTTTGGTCGGGTGTCGATCTAAACCAATTGTTTCGCCAAGGCAATGGCCTTGAGCGCATTGAAGGTATAGAAAATATTTTTCGCGCAGGTTTTAAAGAATTTACGAAGTTGCGTCAGCAAGCTGGTGCAGATTCGGATGCAATTATGGAAGGCGCACAGCGCGCAATGCGCGTAGCCCTCGCTCGCGAAGAAGAAAAGCTCGACGAGAATCTTCCTTTCCTTGCCAGTGTTGCGTCGGTGAGCCCATACATCGGATTGTTTGGAACTGTGTGGGGCATTATGAATTCATTTATGAATTTATCTAATGTGCATCAAACTACCTTGGCAACTGTAGCTCCAGGTATTGCTGAAGCTCTGATCGCAACTGCAATGGGATTGTTTGCAGCAATTCCTGCGGTATTGGCGTATAACAAATTTTCATCGCGCTCGGCTGCATTGCTTAGTAAATATCAAACTTTCGCAGAAGAATTTTCTACCATTCTTCATCGTCAGGTTCATAGTAATTAAGTTGGATGTTTCCAAATTAAATTTTTGAATGCGGTTACCGGTAGCGAAATAGGTTAATAACCATGTCTGGATTCGGACCAAAAATTAAAAAAAATCTTAAGGCTGAAATTAACGTTGTGCCTTTCATCGATGTTATGTTGGTGCTGTTAGTTGTTTTTATGATTGCCGCGCCGATGATGACTCAGGGGATCAAAGTTGATTTGCCTAAAGCTGCAGCGGAGCCAGTGGAAAATAAAGATGAAGACCCTATTACTGTCTCTGTTAAAAAGGATGGTGGTTATTACATTCAATCTGGCGCTGAGGGAATAGGCGGTGATAAAGATACAGCAAGGCCATTACACGAAATAAAAGATATTGTAAGTAAAGTTTTAAGTAGCAAGCCAAATACCCTTGTCTTTGTTCAGGGGGATCGCAGTGTTTCATACGGCGTGATTGTTGAGTTGATGGGTGAACTAAAAACTGCGGGTGCGCCTTCAGTCGGTTTAATTACTGATCCACCATCGCGCTAGGTTGTTTATGATTCTGTCCCGTACATCTTTGCTGCCAATATTTCTTAGTGTGCTTCTACATGCTGTGATTATTGCATTCATTATCTTGAAATTTGATTTCTTGAAGGATAAGCCTGAGCCCTACGAGCCAAATTTTGTCACCGCTACGCTAGTAGATCTAACACCAAAAGCTAAGCCTGTACCCAAGCAAGTAAAAAAACAGGTGCTTGATGGAAAAAATGACCCGGAGTTAAAGCAAACCGAGCAACAAAAAGAACAAGAAGCGCAAGAAGCCGAAAGCAAAGCCCAGGTTCAAAAAGTACAAGAACAGAAAGAAAAAGCTGAGTCTGAAGCCAAAGTTCGCGATGAAAATCTGAAAAAGGAAAAAGCTAAAAAAGAAGCTGACGAAAAAGCTAAAGCGGACAAGCAGAAAAAACTTGATGAGGAACAAAAGCAGCTTGCAGAGGCCGAAAAAAAGAAGAAGCAGGAAAAGCAGCGCCGTGAAGAATTGAAAGCACTTGAAGCGCAAATGCAGAAAGAGGAACAAATGCTGAGTAATCGTGTCGATGACACTAATGTTAACGTCAAAAGTTATGATCAGCTCTTCTACGAAAAAGTGGTTCAGAACTGGAGCCGTCCTCCATCAGCAGTTAAAGGTATGGTGGCAGAGCTTGATATCGAAATGTTGCCTAATGGATTAGTGACTTCGGTAGTAGTAAGTAAAAGTAGCGGTGATGCCGCATTTGATCGGTCCGCGGTTCAGGCTGTGAAAAAAATTGACCGATTTGAAGATGTAAAAAATATTCCAATCGACATTTTTGAAAAAAAATATCGAAAGTTTCAGTTCATATTTAACCCGGGGGATTTACGTCGGTGAAACGCTATCTTGTATTGTTATTCGTATTCGTCGCACATCTTGTTAACGCACAGGGCGCCAGAATTGTTATCGATAAGGGTGTGGATAATCCAACACGCATCGCTGTGGTACCCTTCAACTATTCTGGCCCCAAACTTGCCGAAGATATCCCGGACATAATTCGCAACGATTTAAATTTTAGCGGTCAATTTGAATCTATTCCTACCGACAAGATGATCTCTTATCCAATCAATGAAACAGAAATTCGTTATCGCGATTGGAAAATGATTAATGCTGAATATATTTTGATCGGTGGAATCACTGAGCAAGCCGGTCGCTATACTGCAAGCTATGAGCTTTTTGATGTTGCCCAGCAGAAACGCGTATTTATTAAAATGAGCGTGGAAGGCGTTGACGCACAACTGCGCGATATGGCGCATCGAATTAGCGATAAAGTTTATGAGACTCTCACAGGCATTCGTGGAATTTTTTCAACTAAAATTATTTTTGTGGAAGCTTTTCAGCGACCTGCAAAATATCGTCTGATGCTTTCAGATTTTGACACCGCTCGTCCACGAGTATTGTTTGAGTCCAAGCAACCGATAATGTCTCCAGTATGGTCACCCGATGCTTCGCGCGTAGCCTATGTGTCGTTTGAAACTGATCGTCCCGCTATTTATGTGCAAAATTTATCAACTGGACGCAAAGAACAAATTACAAATTTTAAAGGGCTTAACGGAGCGCCAGCGTGGTCACCTGACGGACAAAAATTAGCAATGGTTTTATCGAAAGATGATAATCCTGAAATTTATACGGTAGATATTGCGAGTAAAACTTTTACGCGCGTAACAAATCAATTTGCAATTGACACCGAACCTTCGTGGACAAACGACGGAACTGGCATATTTTTCACGTCAGATCGCGGCGTGAGACCCCAAATTTATAAAGTAACTCTTGCAACGGGCATTACAGAACGTGTAACCTTCGACGGTTCGTATAATGCCCGTGGCCGCGTGTCTCCGGATGGCAAAAGCCTGGTTATGGTTCACCAGGTTGATCGCTGTTGTTTGATCGCCGCTCAAGACATAAAGTCAGGGGATATGCGCATTTTGACCGAGACAAATTACGACGAATCGCCTACCATAGCGCCCAACGGCGCGATGCTGATGTATGCAACAAGTGTTGGTGGAAAGGGTATCTTGGGAGTAGTGTCGCTCGATGCAAGAACCAAGGTTCGATTACCATCAAAACAAGGCGATATACGTGAACCCGCGTGGTCACCATTTTTTTAAAATGTTTTTTTCACCACTATAGATCTACAACTTGATTGGAGTTACACACACATGATCACTAAAGCAATTAAGCAAGGTTTGACTTTCGCCGTAGTTATGGCTTTCCTAGTAGGCTGTTCAAGCGCTGATAAGAAAAAAGCTGCTCCAGCTCCAGCTCCAGCTCCTACCCCAGTAGTTCAGGAAGCACCAGCTCCGGTTGTTAAAGAAGTAGCTAACGTTGTTTACTTTGACTACGACAAATATGATTTAACTCCAGAAGCTCGTGCAATTCTTTTAGCTCACGCTGAAAAATTGAAAGGTTCTTCTGCTGCAGTTCGTTTGGAAGGTCATGCGGATGAGCGTGGTTCACGTGAATACAACATCGCGTTGGGCGAGAAGCGTGCTAAAGCAGCTCGTGATTTCCTTGTTCTTCAAGGCGTAAAAGCAGCTTCTGTAGAAGTTGTAAGTTACGGTGAAGAGCGTCCAGTTGCTACTGGTCACGATGAAGCTTCTTACTCTCAAAACCGTCGTGTAGAAATCAAGTAATAAAATACAGAGTCAGAACCAGTATGTTGAAACCTGTAATTGCTCTTTTGTGTTGTATAGCAGTTCCAGCTGTTGAAGCCCAAGTACGGGTTGTTGATTCTTCGCCTCAGAGCGTCCGCTCTGGGGCGAATCGCCAACAAGAATCTGTCGAACAAAAAACTGAATCTTACAATCAGATTCAATCTCTCCTGCAAGAAGTCTCCGAATTACGTGCACTTGTTGAAGAGCAAGGTCATGAAATATCCCGTTTAAAACAACTTCAATTAGACAACTACGTTGATCTTGATCGTCGCGTATCTTCTTTATCCGGTGGAAGTTCTTCCAGATCGCAAACTAAAGAAAATGATGCTGCTATAGACTCGCAAACTCCACTAGATGCATCTTCACCTGTTGAGAATAGTGCAAGCGAGGCAGACGAATATAAAGCTGCTTACGATTTGTTGCGTCAGCGCCAGGTTGATCAATCCTTAGTTGCATTCAAAGAGTATTTAAAAAAATATCCTTCCGGTGAATTTTCCGCTAATAGCTGTTATTGGTTGGGTGAGATATTCTTGTTAAAAAATCAATTACCACAAGCTCGTGACTGGTTTTCCAAGCTGCTGCAAGATTTTCCTGAAAGTAACAAAGTGCCTGATGCTAAGTTCAAGCTTGGTAAGGTCTACCATTTAATGGGCGATAAAAAACGCGCTAAGCCTTTACTGGATGATGCCGCAAAAGGCGTGGGTGATTCCGCTCGTCTCGCAAAACAGTATCTGCAAGATAATTTTTAGTTTATAAATAATCTATTTCGTTCTTTCATATCTTATTTAGATTCCCTATCGTGACCTTAATCGTCGGTGTTTGATTTACTGTTGATTCGTCACACCTAAAACTCCATACTGCCGGCTCAAATTATTCTAGGTAAAATTTGGAGAAAAGATGCAAATTTCTGCTGATAAAGTTGTTAGCTTTCACTACAAGTTGAATGACGTCGATGGCACATTATTAGAAACGTCCTACGAGGCTGACCCAACATTATATTTACATGGTCATAAAAATGTATTGGCTGCGCTTGAGGATGAGCTTGAGGGAAAATCTACCGGCGATAAACTTACCGTGACTTTAACTCCAGAGCAGGCCTACGGCGAACGAAAAGAAGGAGCGGTACAACGTATTCCTATTAAGCATCTTAATAATCACGCTGTAATAAAAAATAAACTTAAGCCTGGTTCGCGCGTATCCGTCAATACTCAACATGGTCCATGGGAAGCAGTGGTATTAAAGGTGGGAAAATTCAATGTTGATATCGATAGTAATCATCCGTTAGCCGGTAAGACGCTGACATTTGAAGTAGAAATTACCGCAGTGCGTGACGCTACCGCAGAAGAGTTGGCTCACGGCCACGCTCATGGCGTTGGTGGGCACAATCACGCTTGATACGCTTAGTGCGACCTTGTGAATGAAGTATACGAGGTCGCTCACTTCTTAGTTAAATCATCAGTGTTTCGACGAACCTATATAACTATAAAAATATTTTCTAGTAAAGGTCTCCTCCATTATCATCCGGCTAATAATAAGCTTAGGATGCGTCATGACATTTATACAGCAACAACAAAATCCTTTTAAAACCTTGGGTTTCGGAGGACGTTGCAGACGAAGTTTAATAAATGCATTAAATGAGTCGTTGATCGTGTGGCTGAAAGTCTCATTATTTTATTCTATAGTACAAATAAACATTCCTAAGAAAATCTTTCTCACGTGCTAAAAAATTGTTCTGTTCCTATTTGCTGCCGTATATTTCCGTAAGTATTTTTTGCAGATAAAAAGTTAGATGTAGCTTTATTGTTGTAGGCTTTCCTTTTCCAATTTCTGTTGCTTTTTATTCTTTGGCCGTAGCGGCTCTCGACTCTGATAAACCGAAAATCGGGAGTGGTGACATAAATAACCAATCGCAAGATTTGTTAGTATTCGTGGATGCAAGGCAAATGCTTCAGAGACTTTTATCAACAGTCTTCTTGAAAGCATTGGTGGTGGGATAGAAGTTTTTAGCGGCGGAGTGGGCTCAATTGATTTTATCCAAAAGCCCTGATGGATATTGCACTGGTAGTGCAGCTTCATGTTTCAATGCATTGTGTAGTTGAGCATGGCTGAGAAATATTTAGCGAGCCCGTGTTGGTGACCGAGGCTAGAGGGGCGCGAGTCGAAACTATAAATTATCAGCCTGCGCTTGATATTTATCAGTCGTTGGTAGAACTAATAACAGATTACAGATTTTCCGGAGGCAACCTTTTGAAATATCGAAAAACTTCCTTTTAGGAATATTGGGCATAAATAACGATATTCTAGTACGTGGTCCCATTCAATCTCTCAATAATGAATTATATTGCGTGGGTTAGTTCCTGTTAACTCAATGGTTTATATTTTAAAAGGTAATTCGGATCGGCTTATAGCTGCGGCTGAAAATGCCGACGAATAGCAGCTAAAAATGCCTTAAAACAGACTAACGATATCATAGGGCTGTCAATTGTATTAATTGTGTTAGCCGAGCGGTTTATTTGGCGAAGATTTTTCGTCAGAATTGGCGCAATTCAAGGGGGCGTCGGTAAGGGTCGCGCGATAATTGGCGCACTCTCCATCGGTGAGATTGCAAAAACGTCGCGTGGTACAATAAACTTACTTAATAAGTCGATTGTTATCGGAAATCTTTAAAAACTACTATGAAACGAGCCTTACAAATAATTTCCATCCAGCATGAGCTTGCTATGGCTATTGGTAATGGCCTTGATTTAAAGGAAATGTTGCAATCATTTATGCGAGTATCTATTGCTCGCCTGGATTTGAGTAGTGCGCATTTATTCCTGTTTTCTAATGAAACTAAAGATCCAATTCATTTGCCAGATGGAGCTTTCGGTGCGAGTTTATCTCATTATATGAGTATTCCTGTTCCGTACTTGGACAAGTCCTGGAATGAAAATAAAGATTTAAAAAAACTTGCTAATTTTCACATCAAACAAAGTAAATTTTTATCGGTAACTTTTCAAAACGAAAAGTTTTATCAAGTTTTTTCTATCCCTGAACATGGCGTTATTATTTTTGAAAGCGCTACCGAAATAGAATCAATTATCCAAGAATCTTTACAGCCCATCTTCAAAAAACTAGCTTTAAGTTGTTATGCATGCCTTGCGCATCAATCCTTAATTAAAGAGATGATAGCGCGCAGAAGTGCAGAAGACACTATAGCGCATCAGGCTGCTTACGATGAGCTCACCCAACTTTATAATCGTCGTATGCTCACGGAAAATTTAAAAAAATCTATTGCATACTGCAAAGAGAAAAATAAATGCGGCGCGCTAATTTTTATAGATTTAAACCAATTTAAATCCATTAATGACGTTATGGGGCACGATGTTGGCGATAAAGTATTGAAAGAAGTGGCTCACAGGCTCAAAGGAATTACCCGTGGAAAAGATACGGTGGCACGGTTTGGTGGAGATGAATTTATTATTTTGCTGCCTGATTTAGGCGACGATGAAAAAGCTGCAGAAGTTATTGTTAATATGACAGCGGCACGTATATTGGCGGTTATAGAAGAACCTTTTACAATTGATGAGCTTACTTATAATGTGAGTTGTAGTATGGGGTATGAGATTTTCCCAAATGCAAAAAGTTCATCATGCGATGTAATAAAGCATGCCGATCTGGCGATGTATGAAGCTAAAATGTTACGCCAGCGTGTTGCCATACGCTACCAGACAAGTATGTCTGAGAAGCTCAACTTGCGTTCTTTGTATGTAAGCGAATTAAAAGCTGCACTTAAAAATAATGAGTTTCTACTTTATTATCAACCGCAGTATGATTTTCACGGTCAGATTATCGGAGCTGAAGCTCTTCTACGTTGGAATAATCCAAAGCGCATAGAAGAATCTCCAGATATTTATATTCCTATCGCTGAAGACAGCGAACTTATTTTGGCAATTGGTGATTGGGTCTTGCATGAATCCTGTCGCCAACTAAAAGTACTTCAAGAAAATGGTTTACCAGAAAGTTTTAAAAAACTTTCTATCAATGTAAGTGCAAAGCAATTAGGGCAAGAAAACTTTTTTGACAGTATTTGCAAGGCCATAAAAACATCCGGCGTCAGTGCTGGCCAGATGGCAATAGAAATTACTGAGAACGTGCTCATAAGTCGAATACATGATGCAATTATGCTGATTTCTCAGCTTGGTGATATAGGTGTTGATTGCGCGATTGATGACTTCGGTACGGGTTACTCTTCTTTAACTTATTTACGCCGTTTACCGTCAAGTTTGATAAAAATAGATAAAAATTTTGTGCGCGATATTCATAAGGACTCCGAAAATCGCTCGATTGCAAAAATGATTATCGCACTCGGACAAAATCTTGATATGGATATTCTTGCCGAAGGTGTAGAGTGTGTAGAAGAATTGCAGTGTTTAAAAGATTTAGGTTGCGATAAGTATCAAGGCTTTTATTTTTCTCGTCCCTTACCTTTCGATCAGTTTCTTGCGCTTGTTAAAGCCCCGTACTTGGAAGCCTGTTAGCTCACTTCATTATTATTGTTGATTTCATGGCAGAACCCATAACTTATATTGGTCTTGTAAACCCCAAAAGCCCGGAAAATGTAGGCATGGTCATGCGTGCTGCTGGCTGTTATGCGGCTAATAAAGTTTTTTACACGGGAACAAGATTTGATCGTGCCCGCAAGTTTTTTACGGATACGAAAAACGCTCATGAAAAAATTCCATTACAAGGTATTGATGATTTATTAGCAAGTATTCCTCAGGGTGCAAAAATTGTGGGAGTTGAATTAATTGAAGGCGCCACACCGCTAATTCATTTTCAGCATCCCGAACAGGCTTACTATATTTTTGGCCCGGAAGATGGATCGCTTTCGCAAGTTATTTTAGACTCATGCGATCATGTGGTTTACATTCCGACAATTGGTTGTATGAATTTAGCAGCTACAGTAAATGTTGTGCTGTATGATCGATTGGCCAAATCCTTGGGTACGGCTATTGAAGATCGTCCAATATCTGAAAATCGCGATACCAATAGTCGCGCACATTTTAAAAAATAATCAATTAAAAAATAATTATTGTCATAATATTTTTGGCAAAACTCTATATGTATTTAGTGACTGATGGTTGCCATGCAATTGGTAAGGCGTCCACTAAAAAATCCATAAATGCTCTCGTTTTCGGCGTTAACTGATATCGGTCACGGACGCAAAGATAAATATCTAATGGTTCTATTTCAGCGGTCACTTGCGTATTTTCTGTTGGATTAAAAAGGGTTTCCAATTGTCCACTCGCAATAAATGGATCAGCAACAAAAGCAGCCAAGCGAGTGATTCCTCCACCTGCCACCGCTAAACTTGCAAGCGCATCTATATCGTCACTGATTGTAGTCGCACGCACATCAGCCTCAAAGCGTAACCCATCTTGTATAAATCCCCATCGTAAAAATCGCCCATCGGCTTGTACGCGAAACACCAGACAATCGTGATGACGAAGTTGTTCCGGAGTTGTGGGTCGTCCCGCACGCTCCAGATAATTGGGCGCGGCGCAGAAATATGTGGGCACAGTGGCAATTTTTCGCGCAACTATTCCATCTTCAAGTTGCTGCTTAATGCGTATGCTGATGTCTACAGCTTCCTGAATATGATCAACATTGCGATCCGTGGTTCTAAGTTCTATAGCGATACGCGGATAACGCAAGTTGAATGATGGAATTACCGGGGCTATCACATGCCGACCAAACGCTGCAGTAGATGCTATACACAAACGTCCTTGTGGCTCTGCATTCAAATTTAAAATCGCGTTATTTGCGTCGGTAATCTCGGCGGTGATATTTTTTACTTTTGCATAGTAAAGCTCGCCGCTTTCGGTAAGTGCCATACTGCGCGTGGTCCGAATCAACAGGCGCACACCGAGATAGCTCTCCAGCCGCACGATATTTTGGCTTACTGCTGCTGCGCTAATGCCCATGCGCTTGGCCGCGGCTGCAATACTGCCAAGCTCAATAGCCCTCACAAAACTTTCTATGCCGCGCAGTGTGTCCATAGATTTCATTCATATTCGAGTATTTGATTGCTAAGTTTAACTTAGTATTGATGTAAGCCCCAAGGCCCTACCGAAGCAGTAGAGATATTTATAAAGTGGTTACGGAAGACAACACTGACGCTACGCACCTTGGAGAAAGATGATGAATGAATACAATGATATTTCGTACAAAGTTAAGAATACACGTAAGTTACCTGTACGCTACAGCCCTATAGTTTTTGCTTTTTTCATGTCCGCAATAATGGCGCTTTTGATGTGTTTAGTTATTACTGCCGCCAGTCACCCGCTAACCAAAACCTACATAAGTGGCGAATATCTAGCGGGCGTTTTGCATGCTTACAAGCTGGCAATGCCTGTTGCATTTGTCTGTGTATTATTCGTAAGACCTTTAGTGATAAAGCTGGTGGCTTTGTGTGTAAGGCAATAATGTAGCATTACTGAAATCTACGTTTAATTAAAAAGAAAAGGCAGCTTATTAGCTGCCTTTGATTTGCCGATACAATATTTATTTTGGACCCGCAGCTTCCAGCGCTATTATATATTCCTCGCCATTGCGATGATTTTTAATGGTTTGCAAAAAGGTTTTTCCATCAGGGCCTGTAGCATTTACATCTCTACCGGCTTCTATAAACAATTTTACAAAAGTAGAAAAGTTTTCACCGCGCATACCGCGATAAGCTTTTTCCAGCAAATGAAAATCTGCATTTACGCCCGCTGGTGCGGGGTAATCCAAAAAAGTGGCTATGCGGGCTTCATCGAAGATTTCACCGAGTACTTTTTCTTTGTCTTTACGTAAGCTCATTTTAAATTCTCTGCTTTGCTTTTTACCCGCTCTCTTTTGGAGAGGAAGCTTTTAGCCGTTTAATTTTTTAACTAACAATTCATTCAATGCTTGCGGATTCGCCTGACCTTTCGACGCTTTCATCGCTTGACCAACAAAGAATCCAAGCATTTTTGCGCGCTTGTCTTCTGCTGCTGCACGATAACCATCTACTTGTGCAGCGTTAGCTGCAAGAATATCGTCAATAATTTTTTCCAGCGCGCCAGTATCAGAAACTTGTTTTAAACCTTTTGTTTCGATAATGGTATCTGCATCGCCTTCGCCGTTAGTTATAGCTTCAAAAACTTGTTTGGCGATTTTGCTTGATAAGGTCCCATCTTTAATCCGCACAACTAAACCTGAAAGTAATTCAGGTGTTACAGGCGATTGATCGATACGTTGCTCGGTGCGATTTAGATAAGCACCCAGATCCGCCATGATCCAGTTAGCAATAAGTTTTGTTTCACCAGTTTGCGAAGCGGTATTTTTAAAGAAAGTTGTCGCAGCTTCAAAATAAGTAGCAGCAAATTTATCCATGGTGATTTGGCCTGCGTCGTAATCGCTCAAACCATATTGCTCGACAAAGCGCGCGCGTTTTGCTTCGGGTAATTCAGGCATTTGCTTGCGAACTGATTCGATATATTCATCATCGATAATTACTGGCAGCAAATCAGGGCAGGGGAAGTAGCGGTAATCGTTGCTGTCTTCTTTGCTGCGCATTGAGCGTGCTTTTTTTGTGTCGCCGTTGTAGAGGCGTGTTTCTTGTTTGATTTTCCCGCCGTCTTCCAGCACATCAATTTGACGTTCAACTTCGAGCGCGATGGCTTCTTCCATAAACTTAAATGAGTTTAAGTTTTTGGTTTCGGTGCGCGTGCCAAGTTTTTCCTGACCTTTTGGGCGTACAGAAATATTTACGTCAAAACGCATTGAACCTTGGCTCATTTCACCATCGCAAATTTCGAGCGAGGTAACGATTGAGTGTAATTTTTTCGCGAAAGCAACGGCTTCTTCTGCATTGCGCATATCGGGTTCGGTCACGACTTCAATCAGCGGAGTTCCTGCACGGTTTAAATCGATTCCGCTCATGCCTGCGAAATCTTCGTGCAACGATTTACCTGCATCTTCTTCTAAATGCGCGTGATGGATACGAACACGTTTAGTGCGGCCGCCGTCTAATTCCAAATCCACAAAACCGGGGCCGACAATTGGTTCAGCTAGTTGTGTGGTTTGATAACCTTTCGGTAAATCAGGATAAAAATAATTTTTACGTTCAAACACGGAGCGCTTGCCGATTTCTGCATTCACTGCCAAACCAAACATGGTGGCGTAACGAAAAGCCTGTTCGTTGGCCACAGGCAACGTACCCGGCAAAGCTAAATCAATTGCGCACGCTTGCGTGTTTGGCTCTGCACCGAATGCAGTGCTGGCGCCGGAGAAAATTTTGGTTTTAGTGGCGAGTTGTACGTGAACTTCCAAGCCAATTACAGTTTCCCATTGCATTTTTTATTCTCCTCTTACTCAATGCCAGGTGCGGTTTGTTGGTGGAAGTTTGTTGCTTGTTGGAATTGATGCGCTGCATTTAATAAACGCGCTTCGGCGAAGAAGTTGCCGATCAATTGCAAGCCAACAGGTTTATTTTCCACAAAACCACAGGGGATTGATAAGCCGGGCAGGCCAGCCAAGTTAGTAGCGATGGTGTATATATCTTCCAAATACATGGAGACAGGATCTTTGGATTTCGCACCGAATTTAAACGCTGGCGATGGCGAAGTTGGGCCGATAATGACATCCACATTTTGGAATGCATCAACGAAATCTTGTTTGATTAAACGGCGAACTTTTTGCGCTTTGCTGTAGTAGGCATCGTAATAGCCGGCAGACAATGCGTAAGCGCCAACGAGAATGCGGCGTTTCACTTCATCACCAAAACCTTCGCTGCGTGAACGCATATAAAGGTCATTTAAATCTTTTGGGTTTTCGCAGCGATGTCCATAACGCACACCGTCCAAACGTGACAAGTTTGCAGAACATTCTGCAGGTGCAATGACATAATAAGCTGGAACGGATAATCCTGTGTGCGGCAAGCTGATGCTGTGAATAGTTGCGCCTAGGCTTTCGTAAACTTTAATTGCCGCTTCAACATGCGCTGCGGTTTCAGGATTTAAACCTTCGCCGAAATATTCTTTTGGTACGCCGATGCGTAAGCCTTTAAGCGAATCGTTTAGCGTCGCGGTGTAGTCGGGAACATCGCGTTCAACACTGGTGGAATCTTTGGTGTCGTAGCTCGCCATATCGTTAAGCAGAATCGCGGCGTCTTCAGCTGTGCGCGACAAAATACCGGCTTGATCCAAGCTCGACGCAAACGCAATCATGCCCCAACGTGATACGCGACCATAAGTAGGTTTGATGCCGGTCAAACCGCAATGCGCTGCAGGTTGGCGAATAGAACCACCGGTGTCAGATGCCGTTGCCGCTGGTGCCAAGTGTGCCGCTACTGCCGCAGCCGAACCGCCAGATGATCCCCCAGGAACGCAATCAGTCGCCCATGGATTTTTCACAGGGCCGTAATAGCTGGTTTCGTTGGATGAGCCCATTGCGAATTCGTCCATGTTGGTTTTGCCCAACATGACGACGCCTGAATCTACATAGTTGTCTACGATGGTTGCGTTATAAGGCGCGATAAAGTTGTCGAGCATTTTGGAGCCACAGCTGGTTCGCACGCCAATCGTACAAAAAATATCTTTATGCGCGATGGGCACGCCGCATAACGCAGGAGCATTGCCAGCGGCCAAACGTTTGTCGGCAACGGCAGCTTGCGCGAGTGCCAAGGCTGGCGTGGCGGTGATATAGGAGTTGTAGGTTTTATCGAGGCGCGCGATGCGGTCGAGATAATGCTGGGTTACTTCAACGCTTGAAAAGTCTTTGTTGCGTAGACCTTTTACAAGTTCGGCAATTGTTAACTGATGCATTCAAAAATTCCTGACATTTTTGTTGTTTTTCCCTCACCCTGGTCCTCTAACTGCGCCCCCCGCCCAGAGGGAGAGGGAGTTTTATATTGCAAGAACCTGGACTCGCGCTATTAGCCCCTCCAGCTGGGCGGGGGCGCAGCTAAAGGGTTGGGGTGAGGGAGAAAAAATTATTTATTCAATAACCTGCGGCACCAAATACAAACCATCTTGTACGGCTGGTGCAATCGACTGAAATAACTCGCGTTGATTGGGTTCGGTGACCACATCGGCACGCAGGCGTTGCACGGCATCCAGCGGGTGCGCCATGGGCAAAACACCATCGGTATTTATAGCTTGTAATTGATCGACCAAAGCCAGCACGGTAGAAATACGGCTTGCAACTTCATCGGCTTCGTCATCGGAAATAGCGATGCGAGCAAGAGTGGCGAGTTTTGCGATATCAGAACGATCTACAGCCATCGTTTGGACTCCAATGGGCGATTATTTATAGGCATCACCTATCTTCATTTGTAGCGAAGAGTGAGCGCCAGCTGGAAAAATGGGCGCTCAACTTACCATATTTAGCGATAGGTTGAAAAACTTGTTGGAAGAAAAAGCGGAGATTAAAAGCGAAATTGAAGCTTGGTGTGCCCAAACTTAACTATTTATGGCGCGGCTAAGGTTATGAGCGCAACTCAAGCATTTCACGTTCGACGTATTTCAGTCGTTCTTCGAGGATAGACGTGCGCTGAAAGTTTCCCTTTGCAAGCTTGATAGCGTTACGCAGGTGAATTTGCGCCTTATCGTAAATTCCGTTAGCGATAAAATATTCGGCGCGAGCCTCGTGAACTCCGAGAATATCGCCGTTCAAGCCATCTACTTCGGCCAGCAAATACCAAAGGTAATCATCATTTTTACGCTTGCGTGAGTAGCGTTCCAATAAATCCGCACTTTGTTTATAAAGCCCAGCCTTCATGCTGGCCTCGGCGTAGCGAATGTTTAGAGGATAGCTGGTTGGGTCTTTTTCTAGCTCCGTACTCAAAAGTTCAAGCGCGGGTTTGTAACGTTCGGACGCTACATCTATGTCTGCGCTCATAATTAGATAAGTTATGCGCGTTGGGTCTTTGTCTAAAAGGGGCTTGAGCGCAGTACGGGCGGCATCAAATTGTCCTGCAGCTGAATAGGCCATGGCTAATCCATAACGACTTGCATCTGGCGAAAGATTGTCACCGTCCAGCTCACTTTTAAAACGTTTAATTGCCATTTGAGGTGTATCTTCTAATTCAAACCGAATACGTGATCGCATAAGTTGGAATTCGATATTGTCGGGCACGGCTTTTCTAGGGTATGACATGGCGCGGTTGCGGGCGTCAGCAACGCGGCGTTCGGTCACGGGGTGAGTCAATAAATATTCCGGTGGGCGCCGGCTTGAGCGCGTGGAATGCAACATTTCTTCGAACATATCTGATGCGGCGTAGGGGTCAAGTTTAGCATCGAGCATGGTTTGCATGCCGATACGATCTGCCTCCTGTTCGTTCTCACGGCTAAAACGTAATGCTGCTGCTTCAGCGGCAGCCTGGGACGCCATAATCGCTGCCATGCCGCCATCACTACTGTTTGCGGCCAATACTAAACCCGCGAGCATGCCCGCAATCATAGGTATCATCGAATTTTTTTGCTGTTCAAGGTGGCGCGCATAATGGCGCTGGCTTATATGCCCCATTTCATGGCTTATAATGGCCGCTAATTGGTTTTCAGTTTTTGCGTAGTTGAATACGCCGGTGTGCATCCCAATTATTCCGCCTGGAATGGCGAAGGCGTTTAGGGTGTCGTTTTTTACCACGACTAAGTCGATATGCTTATCTTCCAATTGGCTGTAGGGTAAAAGGCGATCGATAAGTCCTTCAAGGTAGTCAATCACCAGTGGATCGGAGGATGTTGGCACCTGACTGCGATAATATTTCAGGGCGCGTTGACCCAATATTTTCTCCTGCACAGGCGAAATCATGGCGGAGCTGGTATCACCTAGTACGGGCAGTTCCACTTCGGCTAAGGCGGCAGCTGCAGAGGCCATGAGACCAATGGCAAGACCAAGCTGTCGAATAAGTCGATTCACGGTGTCAGAACTCCTGATAATCTAAAGCCTTTGGAAGGCTGGATGATCTGAAAAGTTCATCCAGGTTTGGCGGCGCACTCTAGCCTTTTTACCAGTCAAAGGCTACGCAGGCGAGACAGGTTTGAGCGTATAAAGTCACATTAGTTCGTTAGTAAAACTGTGATTAATGCGAGTTGTGCGTTAATTTAACGGCCTGCGACGGCTGGTAGAGGTTATTTTTGGAAAATCAGATTCAAGACAACATCTTCCCCGCTATGTTGCGCGACGTCGAATCGAAAAATGCACTGACCTGTGCAGTGACGCTTGAGGTAGATGCGCGTGACCTTGCATGCCCATTACCTTTGCTTAAAGCGAGGCAGGCATTACGAAATGTGGCGATCAGTGAGTTGGTGCGAGTGCTTGCGACAGACGGAGGTTCGCTAAAAGATTTTGTTTCCTTTGCCCAATTAACCGGACAGTTGTTAGAAGGCTTTTGTATGCAGGATAATTACTATTGTTTTGTTATTCGTAAACAGTAGTCGTCATATACCTTGATAGTGTTTGTGTGCGAACGAAGATTGAGCTGAGTAAGTTTATGTTGAACCCTGATTGTATGCGGATAATTAAATTCTGATGTCACCTTTCAATCTTCGTTATTGCCAGCACGCGTTAGCCCTGCTCGCATTATTTCTGGTTGCGGCTGCACAGGCCCAGCAATTGGTTGCGCCCAGAATATCGGCCGTTAGCAAAAGTGAAAATGATAATCGCGATTATCGCTACCTCACGCTCAATAATAATCTACGCGTTTTACTAATTTCCGATGCCGCCGCAGAAAAATCGGCCGCTGCTTTAAACGTTCATGTGGGTAGCCATCAAAATCCCAAAGAGCGCGCAGGCCTCGCGCATTTTCTTGAGCACATGTTGTTTTTAGGAAATGAAAAATATCCTGAGGCGGGTGAATATCAAGAATTTATCAGTCAGCATGGCGGCACCAACAATGCCTACACTGCGGAAGAAAACACCAATTATTTTTTTGATATTGAGCATGCGTTCTTCGAGCCTGCATTAGACCGATTCGCACAATTTTTTATAGCTCCTTTATTTGATGCTAATTACATCGAGCATGAAAAAAACGCGGTTAATGCGGAGTATCTTGCCAAAATAAATGATGACGATAGGCGCAAGTGGGATGTCTATCGTCAGTTGTTCAATCCGGATCACCCTGCAGCTAATTTCTCTATAGGTAATTTTGACACCTTAGCTGATTTTGAAGGACACAGCATACGCAATGATCTAATCGATTTTTATCAAAATAATTATTCGGCTAATTTGATGACTCTGGCTGTGCTCAGCAATCGCAAACTCGATGAATTGCAAAAAATGGTTGAATCCCGTTTCTCTGCAATTCCCAATAAAAATAAAACTATTTTGGGCGGCTATCCGAGTTTGTTTGCACCAAAAATTCTACCGGCAAGTTTGATCGTTAAGCCATTAAAAGAAATGCGTGAGATTACTCTTACGTTTCCTGTTCCTAATTACTCGGATAGATATAAAACCAAGCCTTTGCAGTACCTGGGGCATCTTTTAGGTAATGAAGGTGCGGGCAGCTTGCTTGTCATGCTGAAAAATTTGGGATGGGCTGAATCCTTGAGTGCCGGTGAATTGTATTCAAGTCGCCGTGAGAGCTTGTTTGGAATTTCAATAAAACTAACTAAAGAAGGATTCAAGGCAAAAGACCAAATTGTGTCGGCTGTTTTTGATTATCTTAAAATTACCTCATTACGTGGTGTAGCCGAATGGCGATTTATTGAGATGCAACAAATCGCGGATCTTAATTACCGCTTCCATGACAAACTCGCCGCGATAGATTCGGTAACTGAGTTGTCGGAGGATATGCAAGATTACGCAGCTGTAGATGTTTTATGGGGTAATTATGCCTACAGTCAGTTTGACGACACTTTAATTAAAGAGGCGCTATCTTTCCTGCGCCCAGACAATGTTTTTATTGCTACTGTTGCGCCGGATGTTATTACAACGAGTACATCCAACTTTTATAAAACATCTTTTTCGGTTAAGCCTGGTATTCCGGTTATTTTAGATTTGAAGCCTATGTATCATCAACGGCTGTTCCTACCCGAGCGTAATATCTTTATTCCCAAAAATTTAGTGGTGAAAACATCGTCCATGTTGCCGGTGCAAGACAACACTAAAAATATCCCCATGCTTATAATCAACAATGAGCAGTTTAAACTTTGGTTTTTGCAAGATAAAAAATTTCGCTCGCCGAAGGCCGAATTAAATTTTCGCTTTAAATTACCTGTGCTCAATAATTCGCTGGACAATACTGCGCGGACGCAACTGTTTGCCGCCATGATTACAGACCAGTTAAACGAGTATGCTTACCCAGCGAGTATTGCTGGTTTAACATTTAGCATTACGCCCAATGCGCGCGGGTTTGACGTCAACATTGCTGGCTACACCGATAAGCAGAGCCTGCTTATCAATAAAATTCTTAATGCTATAGTGCAAGCGGACTTTTCGCAGGTCAGGTTTGACCGATTAAAAGATGATTTAATTAGCGATTGGCGTAATGAGGATAAAAATTTACCTTACAGTGTTTTGTCCAAAAAAGTAGCGCGACTTCAATATATGCCCTACTGGGGTGTTAAAGAATATATTGACGTGTTACAAAAAACATCTTTTGATCAGTACAAGCTATTTGCTACCGATATTTTACGTGGGGCAAAACTGGAGGCTTTGTTTTATGGGAATTTATATCCGCAAGATGCGATCAAGCTTTCAGCTATTATTGAACATCAATTGCTAAAAAAACATTCCAATCGTTTACCACAATTGGCGAAGGTTTTACGCACGGACAATAAAGACAATAAATCCTGGTTGTACGTTTATCCGCTTGAACATAACGATCATACACTTGAGTTATATATTCAAGCGCTTGCACCTAATGCAGATGATGCGGCACACATGAAATTGTTGACGCAAATTTTGGTGCCGGAATTTTATGCCCAATTACGCACCGAAAAACAATTAGGTTACGTAGTGGCGGCCTCTTCTTTTCCAATCAGAAATGTAGAGGGTAGTTTTTTTGTCGTCCAATCTCCTAATGTCAGTGCAAATGTTATTGCAGAAGAGATTAATAATTTCTTAACCGGCGCGAGTGAAAAACTCACCCAAAACTTTAACGAAAATAAAGCCGCGCTTTTAGCCGAGTTGAAGGAACCACCATTATCATTGGCAGTACAATCGGAATTATATTGGGAAAGCATTTTATTAAATGATTATGAGTTTACTCGCCGTCAGGAATTAATTTCTGCTCTTACTAAAATTACTCCTGAAAGCTTACGCAAATATTATGATGCTGCGTTTTTACAAAAAAATCGTCGGCTTTGGCTAAGTACAGAAAAGTTGGATAACCAGAAAGACTTCGAAACTATCCAAAATGTTGCGGAATACCAGCAAAAGCAACAAGGATACTTGCAGCCTTGAGGTTTGCATTTCATACCACTTAAAAATGCTAAAAAAGGGTGCATTTCTGGCTTATTTTTTATCTTTATTGCTTGGAGAATTTGAAAAAATTAGGTAATAATGCGAGCCCTAATTTAAGTGTCAAAAAGTTGAGTTCATTTTGAAAACATGTAATTCCGCCACTCTTTTTTGCACCTTTATTGTGCCCGATGCTGCGCCAACCAAATTATGGAGGGCTGGTAAATAAACAGCGCTTATGTAAAAATTCGCTGTTTTTTTGCTACAAGCACCAGGAATCCTCTGTCGCTAGCCCAGTGAAATCAATTGTTTACGGGACGTCCAGCGCCAGATACCCCAAGTTCCAAATTCCTAATATATAGATACTCTCTATAGACACCGTCGCTAAGTAAATATGCGCCACAAGCGCATAGCTGAGGAGATTTGAATGCTACAAGATATCGATGCTATTGAAACCAAAGAGTGGCTGGATGCCTTAAAGTCAGTAGTGAGGCACGCGGGTAAAGATCGCGCAGCTGAATTGCTAAAGACTCTATCTGAATCTGCGGTTAACCAAGGCATTGAACAGCCTTCATCTATTCGTACTCCCTATCGCAACACTATTCCTGTTGATAAAGAAGTTGCTTACCCAGGCGATTTAAAGATGGAGCGCAAAATTCGCTCAATCGTTCGCTGGAATGCTATGGCAATGGTAATGAAGGCGAATGACAACGATGAAGGTCTTGGTGGTCACATAGCTTCATTTGCCTCCTCCGCTACCCTATATGACGTAGCATTTAATAATTTCTTCCGTGGTAACGATGGTGATGTTCCAGGCGATCTGGTTTATTTTCAGGGCCACGTATCACCCGGTATGTACGCTCGCTCCTATGTAGAAGGGCGTTTGAATGAATCTCAATTGGACAATTTCCGCCGTGAAGTCAATGGTGGTGGCTTGTCATCTTACCCGCATCCATGGTTGATGCCTGACTACTGGCAATTCCCAACTGTATCCATGGGTTTAGGCCCTATTAAAGCCATTTATCAGGCGCGTTTTAATCGTTATTTAGAGGCACGTGGTCTTACGCCTGCTAGCGATCGTAAAGTATGGGCATTCCTTGGCGATGGTGAGTGTGATGAGCCGGAAAGCCTGGGTGCTATTTCCCTTGCCGCGCGTGAGAAGCTGGATAACCTCATTTTTGTGATTAACTGTAACTTGCAACGTTTGGACGGCCCGGTACGCGGCAACGGCAAAATTGTGCAAGAGCTTGAAGGTGTGTTCCGTGGTGCTGGCTGGAACGTCGTTAAAGTTCTATGGGGCGCTGGCTGGGATCGTCTGCTAGAAAAAGATAAAACTGGCTTACTGCAAAAGCGCATGGACGAAGTTGTCGATGGCGAGATGCAAAATTACAAGGCCAACGGCGGTGCCTACACTCGTGAACACTTCTTCGGTAAATATCCTGAGCTGCTCGAGCTTGTTAGCGATATGTCCGATCAAGACATCCTGTATCTCGCACGCGGCGGCCACGATGTTAAAAAGGTTTATAACGCCTACAACAACGCCGTAAACACTAAAGGCCAGCCAACTGTAATCCTCGCGCAAACTGTGAAAGGTTACGGCATGGGCTCGTCTGGTGAAGCGATCAACAAGACTCACTCGGCCAAGTCTTTAGCAGTAGAAGATTTGAAGAAATTCCGTGACCGTTTTGAGTTGCCAATCAAAGATGAAGATTTGGCCGCGCTCCCTTACTATCGTCCAGCTGACGATAGTCCAGAGATGCAATACATGCACTCTCGCCGCAATACACTGAAAGGTTATTTGCCATCGCGTAAAGCTGATTTTGATCCGGTGATTGCCCCAGCTCTTGAAGCCTTTGCTGCGCAGTTGAAGAGCACAGGCGATCGCGAAATCTCTACCACAATGAGTTTTGTGCGTATTCTGTCTTCACTGGTTAAAGACAAGCAAATCGGTAAACAAATTGTTCCGATCGTGCCTGACGAAGCGCGTACCTTTGGTATGGAAGGTATGTTTAAAACTATCGGTATCTACTCGTCCGAAGGTCAAAAATATACTCCACACGACTCTGGCCAAATGATGTCTTATCACGAATCAGCCACAGGCCAAATTCTCGAAGAAGGTATTAACGAAGCGGGTTCTATGGCCTCGTGGATTGCTGCAGCGACTGCCTACAGCAATTACCGCGTGCCGATGATTCCCTTCTACATTTACTACTCCATGTTTGGCTTCCAACGTATTGGTGACTTGGCGTGGGCAGCGGGTGATTCTCAAGCACGCGGTTTTTTATTAGGTGCTACTGCTGGTCGTACGACCTTGAACGGTGAAGGTTTGCAGCATCAGGATGGTCATAGTCACGTGATTGCTAATACCATTCCTAACTGTCGCACTTACGATCCTACTTACGCTTATGAATTAGCCGTGATTATCCAAGACGGCATTAAGCGCATGTATCAAGACAAAGAGAATGTTTTCTATTACATCTCTTTGATGAACGAAAACTATCAGCACCCGGATATGCCTGCTGGCGCAGAAGCAGGTATCGTTAAAGGTATATATCTGTTGGAGCAAGGCACTGGCAAAGCTAAAAATCGTGTTCAATTGTTGGGCGCGGGCACTATTTTGCGTGAAGTGCGTTTTGCTGCTGAAATCCTGCGCAAAGACTTTGATGTTGAAGCCGATGTGTGGAGCGTAACCAGCGTAAATGAATTGACTCGCGATGGTCAGCGCGCAACTCGTTGGAATTTGTTGAACCCAACATCTACACCACGTAAACCTTATCTGACTCAACAGTTGGAAAGTCGTCTTGAAGGTCGTAATGATCCATTCATCATTTCTACCGACAATTTGAAAACCTACTCCGAGCAATTACGCGCTTACGTTCCAGGCACTTACAGCGTATTGGGAACCGAAGGTTTTGGTCGCAGCGATACCCGTACACAACTGCGTCACTTCTTCGAAGTTAACCGCTATTTCGTGGTGATTGCTGCGCTTAAATCCTTGGCTGACCAAGGCAAGATCAAGGCCGATGTAGTCGCTAAAGCGATTAAAAAGTTTGGTATTGATCCAGCTAAAGCGGATCCATTAAGCGTTTAAAACCAAGCCGCCCTCCCATAAGGAGGGCGGCCTTGTATTCAGAGCGACACATTTGCATTGAGTACATCTAGATTGATTAAATCTGATGAGGTAGGCCTCTCCTGCGCATTCATGCGTCCGCGGCATACCGCTCATCCTGAACATATGAGGATAAACAGTGGCAATTCAAACGATTAAAGTTCCAGATATTGGTGGAGCGGAAGGTGTTGAAGTTATCGAGATCTCCGTAAAAGTAGGCGATGTTATTGCCGAAAACGATTCGATTGTTGTACTTGAAACCGATAAAGCGTCTATGGAAATTCCAGCCACGAGTGGCGGAAAAGTCGTCGCAATTAAAGTAAACCTTGGCGATAAAGTGTCTGAAGGCGCTGCGCTAATTGAAATTGAAGCTGAGGGCGCTGCTGCTCCAGCACCTGCGGCAAGCACACCCATAGCTCCGGCCCCCATGGCTGCCATACCGGCTGCTCCAGCATCGGCTAGCGCAGCAACGACTGCTGGCGCGGAAGTAACTCTGACTGTGCCTGACATCGGCGGTGCGGAAGGCGTAGAAGTTATTGAAATCAGTATTAAAGTTGGCGATGAAGTTGCCCAGGGTGATTCCTTAATTGTTTTGGAAACTGACAAGGCTTCCATGGAAATTCCCGCAGAAACTGCCGGTAAAATCCTGAGTATCGCAGTGAAAGTGGGCGATAAAATTTCCCAAGGCGCTCCTATTGCTGTTGTTGCTAGTGCTGGTGGTACCGCTGCTTCAGCGCCGGCTGCCGCCTCTGCGGCCTCTGCCCCAGCACCGGTAAAAGCTGAAACAGCTGCTCCGGCGGCCGCTGCAGCGGTGACTGCCACACCAGCTCCTAAAGCTGCCTCGGGAGAAGACGTTATTCAAACTGGTGATGTTTATGCTGGCCCAGCCGTGCGTAAGCTTGCTCGTCAATTGGGTGTAGACCTTGGAAAAGTAAGCGGGTCTGGTCCGCGCAGCCGTCTATTGAAAGACGATGTTCGCAGTTACGTTAAACCTATTGTTCAAGCGGCTCAGTCAGGCGCAGCATTAGGTGGAAGCGGATCAGGTATTCCAGCATTGCCGGTGATTGATTACTCCAAGTTTGGCGAAATTGAAATCGTCAAAATGAGCAAGATTAAAAAATTGACTGCCGATGCAATGACACGCAGTTGGTTGAATGTTCCTCGTATCACTCAATTTGACGACGCTGACATTACCGACTTGGAAGTTTTCCGTAACAGTATGAAAGCTGAAGCGGAAAAACGTGGCAGCAAATTGACTCCATTGCCATTTATCGTGAAAGCAGTTGCGGCAGCCTTGGTTGCTGAACCTTCTTTCAATGTATCTGTGCATCAAGATGGCGAAAGCATTGTGCATAAAAAGTTTGTGCACGTAGGTATAGCGGTAGATACCCCCAATGGTCTACTCGTACCCGTTGTTCGCAATGCTGATAAAAAAGGCTTGTGGGAATTGGCCGACGAAATCAATGTGCTTGCCAAAAAAGCGCGTGAAGGCAAATTGACGCCAGCGGAAATGCAAGGTGGTTGCTTCACGATTTCAAGTTTGGGCGCAATGGGTGGCA
>Ga0247739_10000099_pt1 | contig 29197 bp, 17 predicted proteins | sample UWRJL058202B2_FD_180943 | JGI IMG/M metagenome (GOLD analysis project Ga0247739, IMG submission 180943) | Plant litter microbial communities from Arlington Agricultural Research Station in Wisconsin, United States - UWRJ-L058-202B-2 | ecosystem: Environmental > Terrestrial > Plant litter >...
TGCAACTGGTGGACACTATGGGAACCCTTTCGCAAATTTTCCATCCTACAAACTTATTAGATTTGTAGAAGCTAAAGCCTTGCACTAAAGTGCATAGCTCGGGCCTACCGTTTTGAGACCAGTCGAAAATATAATTGATATAATTAAGGGTAATATAATCAGAGATAATTAGCTTTTTGAAAAGGCCAGTTAGTATCAACCAAAAACCTATTGAAAAATCTTCCTTAGTGATGAAGTATGGCTGTCTGATTTGTGGAACAAAGTCTTTTGCACGAACGATTGGCCCCATCACCAACTTTGGAAAAAAGGAAAGAAACAGTAAATATTCATTGAATTTTTTTGCTGGGACAAACTCACCCCTATAAACATCAACAGTGTAACTGATATTTTCAAAGGTGTAAAATGAAATACCAATTGGCAAAATAATATTGAGAAAATTGATGTGAGCATTGAAACCACTATTAAGCATATCAATGAAGAAATTGGTGTACTTGAAATAGAATAGCAAACTAAGGTTGAATACAATACTGATAGTAAGCAAAACTTTCTTCCTTGCTTTATCCTGTTGCTTATAAATTGCATTGGATAAAATAAAATCCATCATTGCTGATAAGATTACCAGCACCACAAAGTAGCCACTTGCTTTGTAGAAAAAATATAAAGAGAATAAACAGAAAATGTTTGTTCTAACCCTAAAGTCATTTCTGAAAACAAAATACAAAACCATGAAGGCAAGAAACAAATAGACAAAGAAGCCATTGTTGAACAGCAAGGGATTTTTTTCATCGTAAAGGAATTGCTGCAGGAATACTTTTATATCAAAAGTTGGAAACATGGGATGGGTGCTTATTTTTTCTTGCTAACAAATTTTTCGTATTCATACATAATAGCATCGTATATTCTTTTACCTAGCATTTCAGCACCTTTATTGTTTGGATGCAAGTAGTCTTTGTATGCTAATGGCGGCTTTTCATTTACCCATTTGCTGATACTGCCATTGCCACCCATACTGCTAAAAGTATTATAGAAAGCAATACCATTTTCATACGCCAGCTTTTGTTGCATTCCAATCACAACAGGCATTCCTATTGCGGTCTTATATTCCGTTCCATAACGAAAAGCCCTATCTGCACAGCTCATCAGCAATACGTCGGCATTTGTAAAAGATGCTTTAATTTTAGCAATGGACTTTTTCATCATTGGGTAGTACCAATCAAAATTCTCATCCGTTGACTTACTAAATAAGTTTACGCCATATTGCATGATGATTAAATCGTAAGAATGATTCTTGGCAATACTGACCAAGAATGATGTATCAAATTTTGCAAACTCCTGCCCATTGTTTCCACGGAAAGAAAAATTATCAACTGTAACCCCCAAAGGAGATTCCAATGAAACACCAAAAACAGGCAAACCAGCATTCACCGAGATTTTCATTTTATTACCAATCCCGCTATCCAATAAAAGACTATTAAAACTTGTCTTCCCCGCAACATTAATAAGGACATTATTGCAAACAACTGCTGAAGCTGCTTCATTACCCAATAATAGATACTTATTTAGCGGTTGTATTGATGAAGCAGTTTTATCTTCCACCTCTGTCCACACCGTTTCGTTGGATGTGAATGAACGACCAGAAATGAATAAAGGCTCCTTATTTGTATTGTTATTGAAGTTTGTTTCCACCCAGCTTGTTGAGGAATAAATATTGGCGGTAATTCTGCTCCCAGCCAATTCACTGCTCATGGGCAAGTAACCAACGCCATAGCCACCAAACTGTTGCTGCAAAAGCCTTCTAAGTGTAAGGGAAATAAAATCATCTTCAATCATACTGTCACCTAAAAAAGCAATGCGTATTTTCTTCCGTTTACCCTGTTTAAGTTCATCCAGTTTCTTCACCAAGTTTTTCAATACCACGTTATTGCTATCTGCATAATAAGCAGTTACCCTGTTGGGCAAATCAAAATCAATAAATTTTTTATGAACAGTATCTGTTGAATTTGGTGCAGGTTCTTCCACAGCAGCTATTATTTTTTTATTCCCTTTCGTCTTGATAATGTTTGAAATGATGCTGATGTTTTTAAGTGCTTTCCACTCAATATCAAAATAAGCTGTAACAAAAGATAAAACAAATAGTGAAGTAGTAATAATAATAACGAACCAAAGGACCCGTTTATGGTAGTTCATGTAGAGCAGGGTTAATTATTTGCTGCATCCAATTTATATTTTTTAATCGCATTGGAAATCATTTTTTTCCAAGCCGCTGGCTGTGTACTGTAGCCAGACTTTGCCATTGCATCCAGCCATGGTATATAGTTAACATTTCCTTGTAGTTTCTTGTAATATTTTTTCCGTTTGACCATCTCACAAAAGTCTTTGAAAGATGCTTCTGCATCTTCATACTGCTTGAATCTTGTTTTGATGCCCTGCTTCTTGAGCTTGTTCTTGCCAATGATGCCAAAGTGATTGTTGAGCAGTTTGCAGTTCTTGCTTTTGCCAGCACCAGATTCCACAATGGAGATAGCAGTGATAACACTTATAGGAATCCCATATTCAGCTGAAAGCCTTTTCACCAAAGGCCTATACTCCCTTATATATTTTTTCACCACATCCACTGCCGATGCAGTAGATGCAAAAAGAAACATGGAAAGTACAAGTAAAAAAAATCGTTTAAGAAGTATGTTTAATGCTTGAGGCATCAAAATAATTTAAATGAACAATCGCCAATCTTTACAAAGTAGCGTTATTATTTTCAAATGGTTTATTTTGGATGCACATTTATTCAACAACTGTGCCATGAAGAAAAAACTATTGTTCGCACTTTTAACAACTCTTTCAATAAAACCCTTTTCTCAAACCATCGTAAACCGTGATAAAGAGATTGATGCAATGGTAAAAGAAGTGAGTGCTGATTCATTGAAATCCTACATCCATCAATTGGTTGCGTTTGGTACAAGGAATACATTGAGCACTCAATCTGATGCCAAACGTGGCATTGGAGCAGCAAGGATTTGGGTACTAAACAAACTCAATGATTTTGGCAAACAAAGCAATGGCAGGCTTACAGCTTTTATTGACACCGTCACCTATAAAGCAGATGGCAGAAGGGTGAGTAGGGACATTATCCTAGGAAATGTTGTTGCTACTTTAAAAGGAACTGATCCAAATGATAAACGCATTTTCCTAATCAGTGGGCATTTGGATAATATGCGTACATCCCCAACAGATAGTATTGGCGATGCTCCGGGTGCGAATGACGATGCCAGTGGAAGTGCTGCGGTTATTGAATGTGCGAGGATAATGAGTAAGCACAACTTCCCTGCAACCATCATCTTTGTTACTGTAAGCGGAGAGGAACAAGGCTTGCTTGGAGCCAACTTTATGGCAAATAAAGCAAAAAACGAAAACTGGAGTATCGAAGCCGTTTTAAACAATGATATCATTGGCAGTAACAATAGCAACGAAACAAATATCATTAACAATACAAAAATACGCGTGTTCAGTGAAGGCCTTTCTGTGTTGGACACTGGCCGTATTGCTGCTAATATTCGCAACCTTGGTTTGGAAAACGACGGGAGGGCAAGGCAACTTGCCCGTTATGTAAAAGAAATTGGCGAACGCTATGTTGAGAATATAGAAGTAATGATGGTATACCGCAATGACAGGTTCCTCCGTGGTGGTGACCACACGCCCTATGTTCAACGTGGTTATGCAGCAGTACGTTTAACCGAGATGAACGAAAATTTTTATCACCAGCATCAAAATGTTCGGGTTGAAAATGGCATTCAATATGGGGATTTGCCGGAATTCATGGATTTTGAATACCTCAGGAAAAATACGGCTGTTAATTTGGCCAATCTTTCCAACCTTGCTAAAGCAGCGTCTATACCGGAAGAAGTAACTATAGATGTGAAGAAACTTGGCAATTCGACTTTTCTCTATTGGAAAGCTCCGAAAACAGGCAAATACAAAGGTTTTTATGTGTTGATGAGGGAAACCACGAGTGCTGTTTGGCAAAAAAAATTTTTTACCGAAGCCATGGAAATAAAATTGCCTTATAGCAAAGACAATTATTTTTTTGCTGTACAAAGTGTGAATGAAATGGGCAATGAAAGTTTGCCCGTAGTACCTGCTGTAGGAAAATAGTTTTTCTTTGGCAATAGCAGGAGAATATGAATGGGAGTAATCAGTTCGAATGTAGAAACATCAATTTTGAAACAATTTAAATAAGCACTTAATGAAATCATTTGGCATCCGCAGAACCACATTGCTCATTGTTGCATTTGCAATATTTACCACGTCCTGCAAAAAAAGTTCAGAAAGTACGGAAAATATATTAACAGATGTTGCTTATGCAACTGCCGATGCCAAACAAAAAATGGATGTGTACTTACCAGCTAATAGAAGTGCTGCCAATACTTACATTGTGGTGATGGTTCATGGAGGGAGCTGGAGCGGTGGCGACAAAACAGATTTCAATGTTGACATTCCAAGCATCAGGACATTGCTTGGCAACTACGCTATTTTTAATATCAATTACCGCCTCGCAAATGGGAGTTCTGTTTTGCTGCAGCAACAAACAGACGATATCAATACCGCATTTGATTTTATTACCAGTAAAGCTGCTGAATACAATATTAATCCTTCAAAAATTGCATTGATGGGAGCCAGTGCAGGTGGGCACTTGGCTTTATTAAAAGCTTTTAAAGGCAATGCAGATGGAAGGATAAAAGCTATGGTGGATTTGTTTGGCCCAACAGATATGGCCTGGATGTACAATAACCATCCTGTGGCTATCTACACGCAGCCAATTATTGCCAATGTTATGGGTGGCACCCCAACTACCAATGCTACTGGTTACACAAATGGCAGCCCAATAAATTTTGTTGCAGCAACAGCACCACCAACCATTATTTTTCATGGCACAGCCGACCCAGTTGTTCCTATTAGTGAAAGTGACAGGTTGAACATCAAACTGCAAACTGCTGGTGTGGTTCATCAATACATTACTTACACTGGAGAAGGCCATGGCTGGGTTGGAGCCAACCTAACTGATACTTACAACAAAGCAGTTGATTTTATAAAATTGTATGTAAAGTAAAGCCTAGTTCTCGCTTTTTATGGCATAAGGCAAGCAAAAACAAACCTCATTCATCAATGCAATAGCATAATTGACTCTTTGGACAAAGAGTTAATAAAAAATTCAATTAAAAGCAGCGTTTGAAACAAGATGGGTAGCTTCTTTTGTAGCTTGATTTATTATGGTATTATTTGTCTTTAAACAACCCTATTGACCAATATTTTTAACCACGATGAGAATAAGGATTTATTTACTGCTCTTAATATTGATTGGAACTGGTATTGGCACAGCAAAGTCACAAACCATTCTGCAACGCGGGGATTTGGCTGTGCTTGGTGTAAATTCAAATATATCATCTGTTAGCACTAGCCCATATTATACCAAAGACGAAATCAGTTTTGTTTGTTTTAAAAACATTACTACTGGTACTGAACTGCAACTGCTAGATGCTGGTTATCAAAACTGCACAGCCAACCTATGGAGCTGTGGGCAGGAAGGTGGTGCAAAGTTTACCAGAACTGGCAGCACCATTATGGCAGGAACTGTTATCACATTTAGGACCACCACCACTGGCTACACTTTTCTGTACCCAGACAATGGATGGAGCGTTACTGATCTCTTCGTGCATCCAACAAATACAAATTACTCTGTACTAGCAGCAGACTTCAATATCAACGCCGGTGGCGACCAACTTTATTTTTGCCAAGGCGGTACATGGACAGAGCAATCTACCCTTTGTACTATCGGCGGCACAAGAACATCTCCAAATGCTAATTTTCCAGGCAATAATGGAAGGGTGCTATTTGGTTTTTCCACAAGCGGCAATTGGCAATCTTTTCAGCAATCTTCTGGCGAATCTGGCTTATACCCCGGGATGGAATGTTTCAGCATGGCACCTACCAATACTGCATTTAGCAAGTATACAGGGCTTTTAACGGCTACTACACAAACAGGATGGATTTCAAGAATCAGCAACCCAAGTAATTGGAGCAGTTTTACACAGTCCACCTACACTGGCTACACCAACTATCAATTTATCATTACACCAGGGGGAGATATTCCAACAGCTACTTGGACTGCTCCATCTAGTGCTTTGTGCAGCGACGGTACAAGCATCAACCTTAACAATTTAGTTACTGGTACCACAGGTGGCACATGGAGTGGCACTGGCGTTACTGGGAACACTTTTAACCCTATTGGACTTAATGGCTTCTATTCTATTACCTATAGCATTCAGTACAATTCAGGTGCTGGAACATGCCCCATAACTCAAACAAATACGATTAGAGTGGTTACGGCTGCTGCTCCATCTGTAACATCAACAGTTAATTATTGCCAGAATGCAACAAGCATCCCTCTTTCAGCCACTGGCAGCAACCTTCTTTGGTACACTGCAGCTAATGGGGGCACGAGCAGCAGTACTGCACCCACCCCCTCTACCACTACCCCTACAACAACAACTTATTATGTAAGCCAAACTACCAGTGGATGTGAGAGCCCGCGGGCATTGATTACTGTTACTGTTAGTGCCCCACCTACAATCAATGCAGTGAACAATCAATCTGTATGCAATAATTCAAATACTGCAGCCATCAATTTCTCAGGTACGGGCACAGCCTTGTACAACTGGACAAACAATACGACTTCTATTGGATTGGCAGCAAGTGGCACTGGAAATATTGCATCTTTTCAAGCATTGAATAGCGGGACAACACCTGTTACGGCAACAATAACAGCAACACCAGTTTCAACAGGTTTTGCGTATGTACCCAATTATGGTACCTATCCCCTTCCTGCTGGCAACTCCGTTTCGGTCATCAACACAACAACCAATGCCATTGCAGGAACAATCACTGTAGGTAGCAATCCTTTTGGTGTGGCAGTAAGCCCTGATGGAACAAAAGTGTATGTTACCAATTATGGCTCCAACTCGGTATCTGTTATTGGTACGGCAACCAATACCGTAACGGCTACCATAACAGTTGGCAGCCAACCGATGGGCATAGCAGTAACACCCGACGGAACAAAAGTGTATGTAGTGAACCAAAATTTATTGGGCAATCCCGGGAATGTTTCAGTGATTGACGCTGCTACCAATACGGTGTTAGCTACTGTACCAGTTTATTTAAGGCCATTGGCTATTGCTATCAGTCAGGATGGCACCAAAGCCTATGTGGCAAGCGTCAACTCAGACAACGTCACTGTTATCAATACAGCAACCAATACAGTTGCAACCGTTATTGCGGTTGGTGTGCAGCCAACAGCAGTGGCTATTAGTCCAGATGGTAGCAGGTTATATGTGACTAATTTTGCAAACAATAATGTATCCATCATCAATACAAGTACTAACACAGTTATTGCAACAACACCCGTTGGAACAGCACCTAATGGAGCTGCCATTAGTCCAGATGGCAGTAAGCTTTATATTACCAACCAATTTTCGAACAATATTTCCATCATCAATACAAGTACCAACACCGTCACCTCAACAATTCCCACAGGAAGTCAACCACATGGCATATCATTTACCAGTGATGGCAGCAAAGCATATATTGCCAATTTTGGCTCAAACAATATTTCTGTTATCAACACAGCTACAAATGCCGTAACAAATACGGTTACTGTTGGAACAGCCCCACACTCATTGGGAAATTTCATTACGCCAAGCAGTGGCTGTTCCGGAACGCCCATTACGTTTAACATAACGGTTGGTGTCCTCCCTACAGCTACTTATAATTATTCAAGCACTTCATTCTGTGCCACAGGAATTGCTACCCCTACCATTACAGGTGCCACAGGTGGCTTATTCAGTGGAAGCGGATCCGGACTTGTGATTGATCCAACTACAGGTGTGGTAGATTTGGCAGCAAGCACACCGGGCAGCTACACACCAAAATACAATGTTACTGTTGGCGGATGCAATACTACCGTAACAACAAATATTACTATCAACGCTTCGCCATCCATGCCTGTAGTTAGTGTTGTACAGTCTACCTGTTCGGCACCTACAGGAACAATAACCGTTACATCACCAATAGGTGCATATACGTATAGTGTTGATGGAACCAACTTCCAATCGTCACCAACTTTCAATAACCTCGCACCGAACACTTATACGGTAACTGTAAAAAATGCAAGTGGATGTACCAATACCACTACTGTTACCATCAATGGAGGGTCAACGGTTCCTGTTCCAACATACACGATAATGCAAGCCAATTGCTCCAATGTGAACAACACGCTAATTACAGTCACTTCCCCAACTGGTGCAGGTTACACATACAGTATTGACGGTACCAACTTTCAAGCATCGACAACCTTTTCTGTTTCACCCGGTACTTATACCTTAACCGTAAAAGATGTATCTGGTTGCAGCAATTCGCAATCAAATATCGTGGCAACTGCAAATCCCCAAGCCCCGCCGCAGGCAACTTTTACAGTTACGCCCGTAAGCTGCACAACAAGCGGGGGTATTACGATTACCTCACCAATTGGTTCCTTCTATTTCTATCAACTTAATAGTGGCCCAACGCAGGCATCTCCAGTATTTACCAATCTTTCACCCGGCTCTTATACTGTCCATGTGCTTAATATGATTTTTTGTGATAGCTACACTACAGCAGTTGTAACGGGTTCAGGCTCACCTGTAACGGCACCCGTTACCAATATAGTACAGCCAACTTGCACAACAACTACCGGGAGCATCACCATAACATCCCCAATAGGAACCGGTTTAACCTACAGCATTGATGGAACCACATTTCAAGCATCCACCACTTTCAATAACCTTGTACCGAACACATATACGGTAACTGTAAAAAATGCAAGTGGGTGCACCAATACAAGTTCTGCTACAATCAATATCACGTCCATCCTTCCTGCACCAACTTATACTGCAACGCAACCAACCTGTACAGTATCCACAGGAAGCATTGCAGTACTGTCACCTATAGGCAATACGTTTGAGTACAGTATTGATGGAATTACTTTTCAATACAGTGGCACGTTTACAAACATTGCCCCAGGGCCATATACATTGACGGTAAGGAATGGTGGTGGATGCACCAACACTACTGGCTTCACCGTTAATCCACCAAGTGCCGCACCTGCTGCACCAACAACTACATCGCCAGTTACTTATTGCCAAAATGCAGCGGCAACAGCAATGGCAGCCAATGGCAATAATCTTTTATGGTACACAACATCAACAGGGGGAACCGGAAACAGCACTTCCCCAACGCCTTCTACTGCAACAGTTGGAACAACCAATTATTTTGTAAGCCAAACGATTAATGGATGTGAAAGTCCAAGAACAATGATAGCTGTTGATATAATAGCTGCACCAACTGCACCAACCATTTCTGCAAATGGCACTACCAGTTTTTGTGAAGGTGGCAATGTCTTGCTAACCAGCAGTACTGCAACAGGCAATCAATGGTACAGGGATGGCGTGCTGCTTACTGGGGCAACCAACACTACTTATACTGCTTCACAAACTGGCACATATACAGTAACAGTAAATAATGCGGCCAATTGCTCCGCAACTTCTGCTCCAACAAGTGTAATAGCTTTTCCTAATCCAATTGTTTCTGCTGGCCCTGATTTGTTTGTCAATGAATTGGACAGTGCAAAACTTCAAGGTTCAGCAACACAAGGAACAACATTCTCCTATTTATGGACACCCAACAGCTACTTATCTGACGATACACTTGCTCAACCTTGGATTGTAAAACCAAAAGTTGATGGCTATTATACACTAAATGTTATCAATGAAAATGGCTGTATAAACAGTGATGGCGTCTTCGTGAAAGTGCAGAGGGACTTAATTATACCAAATGCATTTTCACCTAATGGTGATAATGTAAATGACAAGTGGGAAATCACCAATTTGGATACCTATCCATATTGCCTGATTGAAGTGTTCAATAGAAATGGCCAAATCGTTTATACTGCTGTTGGCAATAAATTTTGGGACGGAACTTATAAAGGTAAGCCGCTACCAATTGGCGTTTACTATTACATTATCAATCCTAAAAATGGCAGGGGCATAAAAAGCGGAACTGTAACGCTGCTTAGGTAGAAAAGTCAACCAATAATATCAGTTACATTCTTTGCTACAAGTCCAACTAATCATAGCAACTTAGTAGCAATCACTCAACTACCTAAAAAATCCCAAACACCATATTGGAATTTGGGATTTTCTAGGTAGAATTTCTATCTATTACTTGCCACCACCGGGACAATGTTCCTTCAAATAATTACTGAACAAAGTAACTAAGTGCAATGATGTGCCCCGGCCTTCGCTAATGCTATGTGTGCGGTTTGGATAGCTCATCAAAGAAAACTGCTTATTGTACTTCACCAGTTCATTAATCAGCATTTCCGTATTTTGGTAATGCACATTGTCATCGCCCGTACCATGCACTACCAAAAGGTTACCTTTCAATCCTTTAGCATGGGTTATGGCTGACGCTTTGATATAATCATCCTTGTTTTCTTGTGGAAGGCCCATATAGCGTTCCTCATAAATATTGTCATAGCTTAAACGGTAAGCCACAGGTGCCACAGCAATGCCTGTCTTGTAAATTTCAGGGTACTGGAACATTAAATTGAGCGTGGTGGACCCCCCACCGCTCCAGCCCCAAACGGCAATCCTGTCTTTATCAACATATTTCCATTCAAGTATTTTTTTTGCAGCCATTGCCTGGTCACGAATATTCAGAATACCCACTTGCTTATAAATACTCTTACGCCATGCAGCTCCCTTTGGTGCAGGCGTGCCGCGGCCATCCAAGCTAATTTGTATATAGCCATCAGCCGCCATATCACCATTGTACAAAAATGTTCCTGCTGCCCCATAGCTATCGGTTACAGTCGTTGCACCGGGTTCAGTATAAACATAAAACACCACTGGGTATTTCTTGGTACTGTCAAAATTGTCGGGCATTATCTTCCAGCCATCCATTGTTACGCCATCATCGGTGGTAATTTTAATAAACTCCGTTTTTGTTCCCTCTGGTGTCGGGAATGGTGCAGCCGCTTTTTTGCTGGCACTTTTAATTATTTCATTGGTGGGCAGCTTTACCCAATCTTCATCCGGTGCAGTAGCAGCATTGGAAAAACTATGCTTGGCAAAGGCAGCATTGGGACTTAACTGGTAACTATGTGTACCTTTTTGTGCAGTTGGTGAAACCAGTTCTGCTTTACCTGTTCCATCCAGTTTGCTACGGTAGAGATACTGCTGCAAAGCATTATCTGGTGAAGCCATATAATAAACGTAACCATTTTTTTCATCAATGGCCTCCAAAGTAATTATATCGTAATCACCTTTAGTAGCAAGCGTTTCCTTCTTGCCATCACGACTAACAACATATACATGCCTCCAGCCATCTTTCTCACTTACCCATAAAAACTGTTTGCCGCTATTCAACCATTCCCAACCTGTTGGGTCATCATCGTTCCACCTGCTTTTAATATCTATCCAGGCTTTGTCCGCTTCTTCATAAATAACTTTTGCTTCTCCAGATGCTGAATTGAGCAACATAATCTTGCTCTCCTGCTGCTTCCTGTTCAATTGCTGAATAACAATCTCACTAGCATTCCCGGCCCATTCCATCCTTGGTATATAATGCTGCACAGCATCACCGGGAACATTCATCCATGTTGTTTTTGCAGTAGCTATATTAACCACACCAATCTTGCAGGAAGAAGGGTCCTCACCCACTTTTGGGTATTCAACAGGAATCGTAAAAGAGTAAATGGAATCCGTTGTATTCAACATTAAAAAGTTCCTTATTTTGGTCGCATCAATTTGCCAATAGACAATGCTCTTGCTGTCCGGGCTCCAACGGAAACCGTCACGGCAACCAAATTCCTCCTCGTACACCCAATCAAAAGTGCCATTGATTATCTTGGCTGTCCCATCAGCAGTAAGTTGCTTTACATTACCAGACGCAATGTCTTCTACATAAATATTGTGTCCGCTTACATAGGCTGCATGTTGACCATCGGGAGAAATTTTTGCAAACATGAGCGACGAAGCGGGCAATGACTTGCCTAATTGTTTTAATGATTTTGTCTCACCATCAAGCAGCCAATAATCGCCACGCGTATTGTAACGCCAAACTTTTTTGCTATTGGTGAATATGATTGCTTTCTTGCCGTCTTCACTTAATGTGAAATTGTTGATAGCTAAAGCAGAAGCCTTGCCTTCTGGCGTTAAGCTCTTTTTGTCAAACAATACTGTCTTGTTAAAAGATGGTAAATCGAACTTCACGATTTCCCCACTTTCATTGGCATAATAGCCATTGCCATCCTTTAGCCACTTGATGCCCTTCCCAGGTTGTGCATTAATGGAAATAAAAACCGAAAAACTGGAAATGAAAAATAGAACACCTAAAAGTTTCTGCTTCATGTGTTAGAATGTTTTTGAGGAGATGAAAGTAAAGTGAATTGGAATAGGAATGCAACCGTTAATAAAGAAAAGCTGAAAATGGCTTTTCTAATCCTCAAGCAACATACCAGACACTTTTCCGCTTTGCCTATATTTGGAAACCCTTAGCAATTGTTTCAACAAACAACTTGATATGTTTTTAAAGAAGCACTTTTGCCTAGCTGTTTTTTTCCTTGTTTGCTATCATGGCAATGCCCAACGGCAGCACCCAATAAATGATAGGCCATTTCTGGATGTATTTGCTATGGCAGAAAAGTATTTGGCAACAGATACCTTAAAAGCAGCATTATATATACAAACATTGGACAGTATTTGCAATGCCAATCAAAATGAATACCCCTTGTATATCACCGTGACCAGGCTTTGGCAAAGCTGGTACCAATTGGCTTCAACAAAGCTTCCCATAGCGTGCAAGCAAAAGGCAAATGAATATATCGCTGTTGCCTTGCAAGGCCTGAAAGGCAATGAAAAGATGATGCTGGATTCCTTTTCACTGGACATCGCAAACCTTGGAAAAAGTTTTGTGGATATTAACCAGTTGCCCTTGCTGAAACCTGTTGATGAATGCTGGAGAAAAGGAACAGGAACAACATTCAAAGGGGCTCTTGGCGATTACAGCATAACCCTGTATGCATGGTCAATTAACATGACAGGCGAAACAGCAATAGCCAACAACCTTATTCAGTACGATGAATTGTACTACCAGCAAATTGATGGTAAATCCGACAAATGGGACCAAATGGGCCTGTTAGTGAACAAAGCCATTTCACTTGATTACCTATACAAGAAATGGGAAAAGAACAAGGACTCAGGCACGGGTGTGCAGCTCTACAATGCTTATAGGAAATGGAGCTACAAATGCAGGACTTGGCTTTATGAGCCATTAATAAAAAAGAACACGCCCAAATCACCCACCTTCAATTACAATGAACGGAACTCCTATTTTGCCCTGTACCAAAAACTCATTACAGGTTCCTCGGAATTTGCAAGGCTCTACAATAAAATAGGCAATGTGTCACTGGATTTGAACGTGTATGTAAAAGAAATGCTGATGCCGGAAATTGATAGCTGCCTTAGCTGGAAAAGGGAAATACCCAATTACCTTGTACGAAACCTTGCTGATGCCAGCCTTCAACTGGCTGAAATTTATTATGATATTGGCGAGTACAACCGTGGGCTGCTATGCCTAAAATATGCCAAGCGGAAGCTTGATCAGACACCCCTTTGGAAAGACAGCCTTGGCATGGCCTATAATTTTACCTTCCCCTATTATTTGGCAACAGCCAAAATGTTTTATGCTAATGGGGATATTAAGTTGGCAGACCTATCAATTGACATAGCCAAGGACTACTATCCACAGCCCCCACAAAAGGGTGAACGTTACAACAAATGGTGGGAGAACTATATTGTTGCAAGGGTGTATGAAATAGATGGCTTGTTCAGCTCAAACAGGCCGGAACAGGCCATTGACAGCATGTTGAATTATTACGCCATCATTTACAGTAACGATTCTGCAGACTATCCTGCAAAGAAATACGAATCCTTCTTCTTGCACAATGTAAGCAAGATGCTTATTGCTAAGCAGAGATGGCAAATGGCATTGGATGTTTCAAATGATGTATTGCGTTTCCTGGACCATTCATCTAGCTTTGACCTATCATTTTTTCATGCTGCCCTTGCTGACAATATTCTTGCAAACACAAAAAGGAACAATGAATTCCTTAAAAAAGAAGCACTGCAAACCCTGTTGAACTTTACTTATGGGCAATTGAACAAGAACCTTTTATCGTTATCGCCAGACCAACGTGTGATATTCTATGAAAACAAATTGCTGCCATTCTTTGACCTATACCATAGCCTTGTTTTTGAAGGCTTCCTAAATAATCACCCTGAATTAAAGGAGCAGATTGCCATGCAGTCCATCAACTTAAAAAATCTGCTGTCGAGTAATGATGGGGACCTTATCAAGAACACCGAGGGAACAAACTATGCCGAAGTAACAAAGGATGTGGTGGAGATGAAAAGAAAAATAGTATTGATGGAAAATGAATCCTTGTTGTCAAGAAAGGAAGACGAGGCAATTGATTTGCAAAAGGACCAGATAGAATCCATGTATGCCACTATCATGGATGACTATACCACCACACTAAGTTTTCACACTGCCAAGGACATTGCCCAGCAACTTGCCCCAACAGATGTCTATACAGAATTCATCCGCTACAATAACCTCCTCAGAAAAGACACCATTTCTTATGGGGCATTTGTGGTAAGCAAAACCAACCAGCAGTTCCTGCCTGTTAAGCTCTTCCATGAAAAGCAGTTGATAACAGTCTTGAATGACAGGAATGCCTCCTTGCAACTAAGGGCATTAAAATTAACTGGACAGCGTGGTGTAAGCATTAGGAAAACACAACTAAAGAATGACAGTACACAGCAAACAGCCACGATTGCTAAGGACAAACTGGCCACCCTTATTTTGGACTCATTAAACGTTCATTTAAAGAACACGAGCAGGTTGATTTTCATTCCAGATGGCTACCTGAACAGGATTTCCTTTGCTGCTTTAAAAATGAATGGCCAATTTTTGTTTCAGCAATACAATATCAAGCAACTGTCTGCCGTAAAAACACTATTTGGTAAAAACAAACCAGTGGATAGCACTAAATGGCTGTTGGCAGGGGGGCTGCAATATGATCAGGAAAACTGTACTTCAACCGGAAAGTTCCTAGCAGATGATGTTTCATGGAATTACCTGCCCGGCAGCCTGAATGAAGTGCAGTTACTGCAACAGAAATTTCCAAACAAAGTCCATTCGCTCAAGCTTGTTACAGGAAATGGGTTCACAGATTCTTCCCTTGCAGGTTTCAAAAAGTATCCATACATACATATTGCTTCCCATGGCTTTTATTTTGACTCATCCGAAGTTGATACCTATTTCAATGCCCGTTACCAACATAGCAATATCAAACGTTTTCCATTGCTGAGAACCGGCATAGTTGTGTCAAATGCCAACTGCCCAACCGTAAAAAAAACATTAAGCAAAAATGGTTACCTATCAGGCTATGAAATTGCCTCAACCGATTTGAGCAGTTGCAAACTGATTGTATTGAGTGCCTGTGAAAGTGCCTTAGGGGATATAAAAAGCAATTTGGGCGTTATGGGTTTGCAACGTGCCATTAAACTGGCTGGAGCACAAAAAATGCTTATCACACTTTGGAAGATACCGGATGCCGAAACAGTGGAGTTCATGCAGCAGTTCTATACTTTTCTATGGAGTGGCCAAACAGAGGAAGAAGCATTGAAAGCCACACAATATGTGCAAAGCAAAAAATATGATGTGGGTAAATGGGGAGCATTTGTATTGATTGAATAAACCAGAACTTCCATTATAAACAATCCAACTAAAAAAGGTTTACGGGCATAATAAACTCCCATTGATTTGGTTGTGTGCTGCCGCTGAACTCCTTATCCAATAAGCGATTGTAGCGGACACCAAATGTTACAGCCTGCTGGTTCCACCACCTAGTATCGAAATAGATTTCGGCACCTGCCGTAGTGAAATTATACTTATTGCCAGTCCGTAAACTTTTTGCTTGGGTAAAATCATAAAAGGCATTGGCACGTACCCGCAGGAAATAAACAATATTGGCCACCCCAAAATCTGGATAAGCCAAAGTGAAATGGTAATTGGCAGCCAGCTTGTACATGCGTGGAAAATCCACTCCCCTGTAGCCCTTGGAGAATGGGAAACTGTTGCTGAAAGAATACTGGTTGGCAGTGTCCCTGGCTTGATAGACCGCATTCAAAACCAATGAATGGTTCCTGCCAATGCCCGGTAAATACAGTGATGCATTCACCAGCAACTGGCGGGCCGTATACTTATTGACAACATTTTTGTACTGCACGGAAAGCGTTTGCCCCCAATGCGGGAATATATGCTTTACTGCTTTTTGTATCTGTCCCGAATACTGCAAACGGCTATTGAGGTAATTGATATTGTAATCAAGCAAATTGCCCTTCGCAATACCTGTCCAGCGAATCTGTGATGTATTGAAAGCAGATGACAGTGTCAAAAAGCGGTATTGCTTTCCACCAGATAGGTTCAATGGCAGTTGAAGGCCTGCATTGGCATTCAACTCATTCCAAAACACCCTTGTTGTGGGGTTGTACAAACCACTGCGTTGCCATGTCTCACTGATGCCAAAATAAGGTTGAATGTACGTGCCGCCATAGATGCCAGTGTAACCAACTTTGCTGCTGCCTTCATTCTCGTTGTAGGTATAGGCCAGTTCACTTTGAAAAGTATTCAGCACATTCTCCCCATAAATAGTAAAGGAATATTCCGGGTTATCATAATAGGGCCTCCAACTGTGGAAATTCAACAAACCAGTTACCTTGCGGTATTTCTTCATTTCAAAATCCCTTGCAGGAAGGGAACCAAGAAACAGGTGGTTAGTCTGGTTGAAAGCAGGGGCAACATACAAATCGGCTAATCCACCTTCGTTGAAGTTGATTTTTTTCCATTGTGGATTGAAAGAAGCCAACCGGTACCCATCGGCTGTAAATACGGATGCTGCAATGGTTTCAGCATTGGCAAATGTGGCCTTATACAAACCTGTGGGATAAGTGGCCAATTGATAAACTTCCTTATTGCCCAAAATATAAGCAAACAACTGGTCATTGCCCTTGTAGGAAGCATTGAATAAAATGGTATCATTTTTCACTTGCAGGAACCCAATGATCTTATTGCTAAAAGGAAGCAGTGTTTCAACCTTTCCGGTATTAATAGCCTGCTGCTGCAAACCCATTTCGCCTTGATCATTTCTCGCAACAAAGAAGATGGCATCATCCTTCTCCGAAAACTTCGGGGATGAGAAAATAGCATTTGCTCCGGATTCAATTGTGCTGATAAGCTTGCCATCATTGCCCATTATATGGAGCTTGGAACTTTGTTCAGGTGTTAATTCAACAGCTACCACTTTGCTGCCATCATGTGAAATATCAGGGGAAAAATACCTTGTTTTGGTAGTGATGGTATTTACTTGTTTTGTTGCCACATCCAATACTTTAATATTGCTGTATTCCTTGTACCCCCATCTGGCATCTGGCTGATAAGCTGCATACACAATCCTGCCATTATTATAGGAGAAATAGTCATCGTAAGCAATATCACGAACAGCAATCTTAGTTTCTTCCTTACCATTTATTTTATAAAAAGCAGGAATGCTGCTATAACTTTCTTTCAGCACAATCAACGAACCATCTTCTGCCGTATATGGATATTTGTAATCTGCAACATTGTTCTTTTCTACACTTGTAAGCCATGCAGTTTTTTCCTCACCCACCTTCCATTGTTCTTGATAGAAATCAAACGCATCCTTCACAAATTGATGGAAGGTTATTTTGGCCTGCTTCTTCACTGCACCTTGCAATGGATAGAATAAGGGCTTGAACCTTGCTGCATCATTGGTTACCTTTCTCCAGAAATCCGTACCGTATTTTTCATAGCCATAAGCCACCAGCATATAACCCAATGGATAATGGTTGGGCACATAATCCTTGAAACTTCCATTGCGGAGTTTCATGTAACTGAATTTCTTTCCTGCATTGTACAGGCTTTTATAGCTGTTCAAAAACAAGGGCAACTTGCCCCTTCCCTGCTGCGACAATTTCGTTTCATTAAACACGGCATCGCCTTCAAAAAACCAATCGGGAATGGCTGCTGCATTGGCCACGGCCCTTCCTTCCTGGCCCAGAATTATGCCTGCAAAATTTGACAAACCCTTATTGAAATTTTTGTACTGCTGCACATGCCTGTATTCATGTATCGCCAAATTATCTACCCAGTTCTGCCCGCCCAATCCAAATGCATCCTGTGGGGCTGTTAAATAAAATTCACTCCTGAATGGAGCCAGTTGCACATAACCATTGGAATAGGATGTAAATGCATTTAGCACCATATTTACCTTCTTCAAGGAATCACCAATGCTACCTGCATGGTTGGCCTGCATGGCATGAACAATGGTTGCTGCCCGCTGTGCCTGCTGCTCCAAACCAGTTGGGAAAATAATCCTTACCGTATCCGTATTGATTTGTTTCCATTTAATGGAAGATGGTGTTGCCCCAAACTGCTGTGCACGAATAACTGAACACGCAATACATAAAATAATGGCCAAACAGAAACGCATAGGTGAAATTTTATTGAAGATAAAGCAAAGCTTTTGTTTGGGACAAATACACGAATTTTCGAAAGTGATTCATTTTGAAAAACTGTCAGGTCGAGGCTCTCGAAACCGAATTAGGATTCCGTATAATCGCCTTCGACTGGGCTCAGGCTCCCGAACTATCCTATCGGGACAGGTTAACATCCCGATTTCTCAAACTGAGTCATTACCGAATTTTCACCAATAATACTACCGCCTTCCTTCGTGCCATTCGTGCATTGGTGGCAACAAAAAAGTGGACAGCGTTATGCTGGCCACTCTCATTTTCTATATCCTTGTTTACATCGGCTCTTTCGTCAAATGTATTTTGGTCATATCGCTATACTGATTCTGCAATTGATGCACATAATGCACATCTGGATTGTGGCGTTTATCTTCCCTGTACCACATTTCCATGTGAGAAAAGTCCTTACTGTGTGGAAGCACAATCCTGAAGGAACCCTTCATGTACTTAGTTGTACCATCATCATTGTCCTGCTTTTTAAAGTTCAGTTTCAACAACTGTTCCTCATTTAAGGGAATAGGATGAATGTGGTCCTGCTCAAACCAGAATTCCTGTACTTCGGTCTGCACTTCAATTTGTTTTTCATCACCATTGAGCCTTGTTACTTCCCCCTCCCACATCTTGCCCTCATATTCTCCCATAACAAAGTCCCCAATTTTGATTTCGCTGAATTTAATCATATGGCTTTCGTTTTAGAGTGAGAAGGTAGAAAAAATTTGAAAGAAGGAAAAGTTTTTTTTGGAACGGGGGTATAATACTTGTATGATAGAATTTCGGCTATTGTTTTCCTGTTGATGGACAACCAAATGGAGCACTTGCTACAAGCGTATCAAGCCAATATCAAATGAATGGTGCCAGCCACTCTTTTGCCTCTTACCGTCCGCGAAAGAATTTTAAAATCCTTTTAACCTACAATCTGGCATGGAATTTTTAGTAGCAAGAAAAAGAAAGATTATGGCAACACCATTATTTTGGCTGGTAGCAGCCGTTGTGGCACTGGTAGTATTCATCGTTTACTATCAAAAGCGGAAAGCGAAAGGGAACCATGAATAATTGCCTTTGTTATACGATCTATACAACATTCATTATTTATGTAGCGGGGATTTCAGGCTCCACCAATTTTTTCAGTTTTTCCAACGATTCCTGCCAGCCTAAATAGCAGGCTTCGGCTGGTATGGCTGAAGGAATATTCTCTTGGGTAATCTTCAATTCAGTACCTACAGAGACTTTCTTTATCCAAACGGAAGTCACCATATCACCCGGCAAATTGGGGTCATCAAACCTGTCTAAGTACTTAATGAAAGCATTGGCCTCCAGTTCCAAGTATTCACCACCAAAGGATTGCCTGTTGCCAGTGGAGAAATTGGTAAAGGACATTTTATAGCTACCACCTACATGCACGTCCATCTGCTGCACCTCAGCAAAGAACCATAGGGAGGCAACCATGCTGCAAATGCACTGGGCTCAGTAAATGCACGATAGACTTTTTCGGGAGTTGTTGCGAGCACCCTGTGCAGGGAAACATTATTGTTTGCCATATCATCAAATTTTAGTGACAAGCGAAAACATGCCTTGATTCCCCTGTGTGCAACTGATGCATGGCATCCTTCAAGCCCAATCCAAGGTTCGCCACAATCACCTGCAACACATGCGTCAATTCATTGTAATTGCTGGGCTTCACAAAATAGCACAATGCACCCATCTTGGCAGCCCTGTCCATTTCACGCTGGTGGGAGGAGGTGGAAATCATAATAACAGGAATAGCCATATAGCGTTCATCCTCCTTCAATTGGTTCAGGCAGTCCCAACCATTCATGATGGGCATGTTCAGGTCAAGGAAAATAAGCTGTGGCACTGTCTCCAGAGCATCCAGCTTTTTCAGCAGTTCCTTTCCGTTTATAACAGAATGGCAAATGATGCTGCTATCAATGTTTGCCAAAGCCTCGCAGAACATTTCCACATCATCACTGTCATCATCAGCCAATAAAATCAATTTCTGGTACATACCTAAATACGTGTTTCTTTTTGCTGCAAGGGGAGCTCTACAGTAAAAGTGGCCTCCTCGCTGGGTATAGCGGTTGCAATAATGGTACCACCGTGCCTTTCCACAATTTTCTTGCAGAGTGATAGCCCCAAGCCCGTGCCCTCATATCTGTCCTTTGGATTCAAACGGGTAAAAGTTTCAAATATCTGCCCCGCTTCTTCAGGTTCAAAGCCTATTCCATTATCCCTTATGGTAATACGTGCAAGGCTTCCATCAACCGTTTCCGATGACAACATGATTTTTGGTGGCACGCCGGCTTTCGCAAACTTGATGGAATTGTTAATGAGATTGTAGAACAATTGGTACAACAATACAGGGGCACCATCCAGTGTTGGGAGACTGTGGTAATGGATGGAGCCACCAATTTCCTGCAAAGCCACTTCCAAATCGGTGTCGATATTCCTTATTGTTTCATTGAGGTCAACTGGTTCAATTTGCTGCCTGCCCGCATTGATGGTTGAGTAGGCAAGTACCCCCTCAATCATGGTGGCCATGCGGTCCGCGGCAACATGGATTTTCTTGATGAACTGTTCTGCCTGACCATCCAACTTGCCATTCAACTGTTCTTCCAGCCTGTTCGTAAAAACCTTTATTTTCCTTACCGGTTCTTTCAGGTCATGGGATGCCACATGGGCAAACTGCTGTAGGTCATCGTTGGAACGCTGCAACTCCTTTGTACGTTTGTTTACTTGCTGCTCCAAGCTTTCAGACAAAATCCTGTAACTGTTCTCACTTTCTTCCACCTTCAGCCTTGCCTGTACCTGTAGGGTGTTTTCCATTACCCATACCACCACTTTCTTTACAGTACCGTCAGCATCTTTCATGGGCTCATACACAAACGTCACATAAAACGTATCTTCCTTTCCATGACGTACCAGCGTCATCTCCACTTCGTTGATATAAAATGCCTCGCCCTTATCCACCACAGTTTGCAGTGCACCTGCATAATAGGGAGCTGCCTCCGCAAACGTGTCCCAATACCAATTGCCCATTATTGCTTCATAAGGCTTACCAGCTATCTCCACAAACTTATCGTTCACTATTTCGCATACCAGTGTGGCGGCATCCATTACGCAAATGCCAACAGGTGACCGCAAAACCATGTTCTTGAGGTCCTGTTCACTTTCCTCCAGTTTTTTCCGTGCTACCACCTGTTCCGTTACATCAACTGCCACCTGTATCATACCGGTTATCCTTCCATCCTCCGTTAGCGGGCGGTAGGCTATATTGTAATAATAGTCCTCCATCACGCCTTTCCGTTTGTGGGCAACGGGTACTTCCCATTGGTCGAAACTTGTTCCTTCCCTGTACACTTTTTTTACCTGTTCCCAAATGTATTGCCCTTCCAGTTCGGGCATGGTTTCAATCAAGGGAATACCGATGATTCCTTCGCCCTGCCCAATCATTTGGAGCATGGAGGCATTAATCTGTTCTACCACCAAGTCATCACCCATCAGCACCAGTGTAGGTGTGGGTGTCTGGTCAATCATTGTCCGCAAACGGTTTTCGCCCTGCTGCAGCTTCTCCTCTGCAAGTTTCAGCTCCGTAATGTCACGCGTGGTTCCTGCAATGGCTTCCACGGCTCCCTGTTCATTGAATACAGGTGCAAAAATGTAATCGTACACACGTTTGCCCAATTCGGCATGGGGAAAGGAAACCGTTCCCCTGATGTTCTTTTTCGTGGCAACCACTTCATCTATTTCCTGTTCATGCATCAGGGCATGCCATTCCTCATACCCATTTTCACGCAGCCCCTTACCAATAGCATCTGCGGCTGTTTTGCCCCACATGGCCAGCAGGGCCTTGTTGGCATACGTAAACTTATAGTCCAGGTCAAAAATATATACCAGGTCAGGGGTGGTATTGGCAATGGAATCGTACAGCCTTTTTTGTTTCTCGGCCGCATCCAATGCCTTGTTCAAAGCTATTTCTGATTGTTTCTTGTCCGTTATATCCTCTGTTGTTACCACCAGCAGCCCACCCTGCTTCACAGCGGCAATACGGAACCAGTGATTCATGCCCTCGCCTTCATACCAAGTTTCAAAATTGGCTGCCTCGCCTGTTTCGGCTACTGCTATAAATTTCTCCAGAATGCCTGTTTCCTTTACCGTGGGGAAAACATCACCATAGCGTTTGCCTTTATAGTCCACCTCACCAATCCAATTGAGCGTGTGGGCATTGAACAGCAAGATGGAGAAATCCTCCACCTTTCCATCGCCATCATAAAGCGTCTGCATTACCGCAATGCCATTAGGTGCCGTGTCAAAAACAGTTTGCAGCAAGTCACTATTTTCTGTTAATTCCATTGTTATTTTTTAGTAAAGGGATACACACCAATAATGTCCAGCATTATGATGCACAGTTTTGGTTGCTGTTTTTTGAGAGAGGAGGGTCGGCAGCCAACAACATGAATTTTACATGATGGACTTTCTATAAAAACGGAAAATACGGGATTTTTCCATTCTATTTTTTATCATAACCATCACGGTTATCCTTTACCAACCATGCAATGGCTACGGTAGGTTTCCTATTTGTCCTATTCGTAAAAGCAAAGGGAATTGGACCAGCTTTGTTTGCCCCTTGCCCCAAAACTGTTCAATGTCCAATTGCAGTTTGCTTACTGGGTTGTATCCATTCTGCTTGATGAAGTGCTTTACTGCAGACCAAGTGTTCAAATAGCCAATCAAATGTTCTAAAGTCCAATGCTGCGTATTCACAAAACTGGGTGTATGGATTTCAGTAAAGGGGAAGGGGATGGTTTGATAGTGCTCATCAATATACTTCCGTTCCTTGTCCCAATATTGACCAATCACGTCGTCGTAGAAGCCTGTAATTAGCTGGTCAATTGATTCGGAAACCTCCACCCTACCATATCCGATAACACAGAGAAAGGCACTTTCTTTTGCCGTCCGCCTTACTTCTTTATAAAACTGTTCAAAGTCAAACCAGTGGATGGCCTGTGCAACAATAATCAAGTCAAAGAAATGGCTTTCAAAACTTGTTTTCTCGGCTGGTTGCACGGAATAGAAAATATTGCTTGCCTGTGCGGCATTGTCTATTTGTGCTTGGCTAATGTCTGTTGCAAACACATTGTCGAAGGTCTTTGCCAGTTCAATTGCAACCTGTCCATTTCCCGTTCCGCAGTCCCAAGCATTATGTTTATTTGGAACGATGGTGTTTAAATAAGCAAACAGGTCTGATGGATAGGTAGGCCTGTATTTTGCATATTGATCCGATTGGGAGGAAAAATTGTCTTTCATTGTTTTTGACTTGTCGGTTTGTAGTAAAGTGTTACTGCACCACCACCAAAGGTCTTGGTTTCAATAAGCTTGAGAACAGCCCTGTTTATATGTTCAAACGATGGCAAACTGCTGCCTACAGTAAGTTTGACTTTTTGTGTTTGCATGCCATTGCTTGCTTTCTGGTCAAGAATCAAAATGGACGTATATAAACCCGTTGGCGGAGTTATTTTATAAAAAGTTGGGACAAAAGATGAAGTGCAGTTGTCTTAGTTAGTGACGAAACTTTCTAAAATAACATGCACAACATCTGGACAAACTTCACCAAAATTATTGAGGTTATAAAAGAAATTATTGGTGATGAAATAAACGAAAACGGCAACTACTCAAGACGTGGCACCAAGCCAAGGTTCTCCGATATGGAAGTGATGGCATTAAGCCTTGCAGCGGAATGCCTGGGCATAGATAGTGAGAACCATTTGTTTTCAAAATTGAATAAGGAGTACTTGAATGATTTTGGGAACCTGATTAGCAGAAGGCAATACAACGACCGTAGAAAACTACTGTTTGAAAAGACAGAAGCTGTCCGGAAGTCAATGGCAGAAAGGATCAACAAACAAGCAGATGTTTTTGCAATCGATTCGATGCCGTTGGAAATTTGCAAAATATCAAGGGAGCAAAGAAATAAAATGGGAAAGGAATCGGTGCACCATTCACCGGATAAAGGTTACTGTGCATCACAGAAAAATATTTTTATGGCTATAAATTGCACAGTGTTTGTTCAGCCGCCGGAGTAATACAATCATTGGATTTAACCAAGGCAAGTGTGCATGATGTGCACTACCTGAAAGATCTGAAAGAACTGTTCAGTAACTGCATGATTATAGGTGACAAGGGGTACATCGGCAGGCAACATCAGATTAACCTTTTTGAAAGCGTTGGTATTGAACTGGAAGTGCCGTTGAGAAGCAATCAGAAAGAACAAAAGCCCACGATGTGGGTTCTGAAAAAAGCAAGGAAGAGAATTGAAACCGTTTTTTCCCAGTTGTGTGACCAGTTTATGATGCAACGTAATTATGCCAAATCCTTTGCAGGCTTCAAGTCTAGGGTATTGGCGAAGGTAACGGGCTTGACTGTTTTACAGTTCTTAAACAAGTCTATATACAACAAACCAGTTGGTAGAGTTAAACATACTCTAGCAGATTAACTCCGCCAACGGGTTATATAAATAAAAAACCGCCTTGTTTCCTTCAAAACAAAGCGGTTTCCCTCTTTTGGATGGGTGTAAGTGGAGCCGACCGGACTCGAACCGGTGTCCAAACAAATTCGCCATAAGCTTTCTACATGCTTAGTTGATTATTAATTGTCGGGAAACGGCCGGAAGCCAACAAACCAACTGTTCCCTTAGCTGAATGGTCTTAATTCCGGTGCACAGCCTTACCGGAAAGCATCCTTTTTTGGTTTGAGTCGGCGGCGGCACTTGGAAAAAAGCTAAACCTGTGCGGCGGCCCGAATGACTAACTAATCACTGATTAGGCAGCCATGGCATACTGAGTATTGCCATTTGAATTTTGTATATTCAGATTTACGTGCTAATTATACAACGCACGGCATGCTTACACTTACAAAGAACTTTGCTGTCAAAACCAATACGGCCCCGAGAAACAACAGGTTGAAAAGGTTTAAAGTTTAAAAAGTTCAAGGTTGGGAACTTTACAATAAACGGTCAACCGATTAAATTGTTGGGAGGGCAAACTTACCGTTTTTTGTTGTTATAGGTGGGATGCTTTTGCTTTACAGGAAAAGATGGGGGGAAGCTTCGCTTTGTTTTTTTTGCCGGGAAGGTGGGAAGGGCGGGAAGTGGGAGCAGATAGTTTGCGGATACTGACTTAAGGGGATAGGTAAGGGATTTGGGGAAACTTCGCTCTGGCTTTTGCCGGAAAGATGGGAAGGCGGGAAGTGGGAGCAGATGGTTTAGCGGATTGTAGGCTTGGGGAGAGGTAAGGTATGGGGAAGCTTCGCTTTGTTTTTTTTACCGGGAAGGTGGAAAGGGCGGGAAGTGGGAGCAGATGGTTTGCGGATACTGACTTAAGGGGATAGGTAAGGGATTTGGGGAAACTTCGCTCTGGCTTTTGCCGGAAAGATGGGAAGGCGGGAAGTGGGAGCAGATGGTTTGGCGGATTGTAGGCTTGGGGAGAGGTAAGGTATGGGGAAACTTCGCTTTGTTTTTTTTGCCGGAAAGATGGGAAGCTCCTCTTGACTTTTGCCGGGTAGATGGAAGGCTGTACTGATTTATGTTGATTAGATTGAGGAATCCAAAAAAATGTAATGAAAAAAATGTAATGAAAAAAATATTTACATTTTTTTCATTACATTTTTTCAGCAAAAGGTATTACTTGCTTGGGCAGATACTGTTCAATCCAGGTGAAAATCGCTTTTTCGAGCATTTTACCATTATACACTGCTGAAATTTTTCGATGCGTCAAACATAACATGGAACAAAATTCTTGGAACAAATTTTTTGTTCCAGAAAAAATGTTCCAACTAAATTGGAACAAAAAGTTTGGAACACTTTTTTTGTTCCAAACTTTTTGTTCCATAGTGGAATGATTGATGGCTGATAATTACAGTCCTTGTACAGCAGATTTGATTTTTGATGGCTATGTTTACAGTATTTAAGGTTATGGAGCATACAAACGGGGCTTTTTCATTTTATACAGGCCGGATTAGCGGGCTTTCTAGCGAGTTGGCAGCACTGAGAAGGAAAAGTGCACAGATTGCATGGGTACGGTTGGCCGTTTTTCTGGCAACCGCTTTTGGCATTCAACAATTTTGGGGAGGCGGGACAATCATTTTATTGGTGATTGGCATGGTGAGTCTTGGCCTGTTTTTGTTCCTACTATCGCTGAATGCAAATAATAAGAAACAGCAGGCGAATACGCAGCATTTGATTGATTTGAATAAGGAAGAGCTGGAGATATTGAACCACCAGTATTTCCATAGGGAAACGGGTGAGCAGTTCAATGTTCTGGCACATGCGTATGCCAATGATTTGGATATTTTTGGGAAGGCATCCCTGTACCAATATATCAACCGGTGCACTTCCGAACAGGGAAAATACCTGCTGGGGAAATATTTGCTGGCAGCACAGCCAACCCCTTTTATCAGGAAACAACAAGAAGCTGTAAAGGAACTGAGCAGGAAGAATGGCTGGATGCAGCAGTTTTCCTCCTATGGCCTCAGCAATATTATTACGCAATCCACGCAAGAAAGAATCAACAATTGGTTGCAGGAAAAGCAGGCCTATTTTACTTGGAAGGGCTGGCCTTGGTTGGTGAATGTCTATTCCGTTATTACGCTTACTTCTTTGGTGCTTTTTATTACGGATGCAATGGGCAGTTATGCATTTTACTTGCTGGCTTTTGGGTATTTTTTGTTTGCTTTTTACCAAAGCAAGAAGGTACAATCCACTTATAAGCTGCTTGGCAAGGCGGTGGGCGAGGTGGGCACTTTGTACCAGCAATTGGAATGGCTGGAGAAGGAGCCATTTCTCAACCCCTATTTCAATAAGTTGCTGCAGGGCATTAGGCCCAATGGACAAACAGGAGCGGCCAGGGAAATTAATGACCTCAAGAAAATACTGGACAGGTTTGATGTACGCCTGAATGTTTTTGCTTTTTATTTCCTGAACAGTTTTTTGTTGTGGGACACTAGGCAGATGCTTTCATTAATGGAATGGAAGAAATGGAATGGGGATTATGTGAACAACTGGTTTGATGCGATTGCCGCAACGGAGGTAAGCATCAGTTTGGCCACACTCCATTTTAACCAACCCAATTTTTGTTTCCCGGAAATTAAGGAGGAGCATTTTGTTTTTGAAGGGGAGGCAATTGGCCATCCATTGATTGCGGAAGGCAAGCGGGTGAATAATTCATTTGCATTGGCAGGCATGGGAAAAACGGCATTGGTAACGGGTTCCAATATGGGGGGCAAGAGTACTTTTTTAAGGAGCATTGGCGTGAATACGGTGTTGGCATTGATGGGAAGCCCTGTTTGTGCATCAAGGTTTTCCATCAGCAATATTGAGTTGATGAGCAGTATGCGTATTGCAGATAATTTGGCTGAAAGCACTTCCACTTTTTATGCAGAACTGAAGAAGCTGCAAACGATTATTGAGGCGGTGAAGGCCAACAAAAAAGTGTTTATCCTGTTGGATGAAATATTGCGTGGCACCAATTCATTGGACAGGCATACAGGATCCAAGGCGTTGATTAAGCAATTAATCAATCAAAATGCGGTAGCCATTATTGCTACCCATGATGTGGAACTGGCCAATATGGAAGCCACCGATTTTCCCGAAGCGATTAGCAATTACCATTTTGATGTGCAGGTGGCGAATGATGAATTGTATTTTGATTATAAGCTGAAACAGGGCATTTGCCAAAGCTTGAATGCTTCTATTTTGATGAGGAAGATTGGGATTGAGATGGAGTAAGTTGGCGTTGCTGAAATTGTTTGCTACCGAAACACTGAATTATTGCAATTCTTTTCTTGGTAGTGAATCAGTTTGAAATATTCGGGATGTAACCTGTCCGATAGTTCCTACTGTGGGAGACATTTTTGATGAAAGTCATTACCATTTTTAATGGGTACGTTCTTTTTTTTCTTGATAAAAAAAAGAACCAAAAAAAATCAAGGACAACCCGATGGCTCCGCCCGTTTGTCCGCCCACGCCACCTTATGTGTAGCTGGCTAATTTTGATTGCTGAATGGCTGTGTCTTCTTTCACTGCATGGTCACCTGAACCTCTCGTCCAGCACTGCATCTGTTGCTTTGTATCCCAATTTGCTTTGCATCGGAATACAATCCCGACTGCGTCGTGACCGTAACAGATGAGGTGCCTATGGCATCCTGCACCAAATGGGCAAAGGGCTGGCCGTTCGATTAATGCTAATTTGCCGATTCCCAATTTTTATTTTACCTAGAGAGGGCACGGATGCCAGGCTATGCTTTAAAGATATGTCCACACGATAGAATAGTTCGGGAGCCTGAGCCAACTCAAATACTATGGATTGAAAATCCATAGGTTTAATACATTGACTGAAAGTCATTTGAACCTGCTGTGAACAGCATTGAAACTGTAAACTCAAAGT
>Ga0247739_10000100_pt1 | contig 29178 bp, 19 predicted proteins | sample UWRJL058202B2_FD_180943 | JGI IMG/M metagenome (GOLD analysis project Ga0247739, IMG submission 180943) | Plant litter microbial communities from Arlington Agricultural Research Station in Wisconsin, United States - UWRJ-L058-202B-2 | ecosystem: Environmental > Terrestrial > Plant litter >...
GTGTCAGTCTCTGATCCTGTCTTTCAAATTTGCAACTACTTTAAAAAAGGCAAAGGAAGAAGCAGAAATCGGGCTTAAAGTAAAAAGTGAATTTTTAAGCACGATGAGTCATGAAATCAGAACACCACTTAACTCAGTGATCGGGCTTACACATCTGATGATCAAAGAAGTGCCGCGCCCCGACCAGCAAGATCATTTGGATATACTTTTGTTCTCTGCCAATAATTTACTCAATATTGTAAATGATGTTCTGGATTTCAGTACAATTGAAGAGGGAAAAATTTACTTTGCTTCTAAGCCAATAGACATTGCTTTAATTGCCCGAAATATCATTTTTGGTTACAAAGCAGCAGCTAATAACGCTAATATTAATTTTATACTGGATCTTGATACAAGTATTCCTTCTAAAATATTAGGTGATAGCACACGAACTTCACAGATAATTAGTAATCTGGTACATAACGCAATAAAATTTACTACTTCCGGGTACATTAAACTGGCTATCACAAAGGAATCATTTACAGAAAAAGGAATTACGCTTAAAATTGCAGTTGAAGATACCGGTATCGGTATTCCTTTTGACAAACAGAGAATGATATTTGAGCGCTTTACCCAGGCAGATTCTTCTACATCGCGCGGATTCAGCGGCACCGGTTTAGGACTTGCAATCAGTAAACGCATCCTGGAATTACAGGGAATAACGCTTCACCTTCAAAGTGAATTAGGCAAAGGTTCCATTTTTTATTTTACCCAAACATTTGAAAAAGTACAAGAAGTGCAAAAAACAATAGTACAACCAGAAATAGAAAAAAAATATCCGCTTTTAAATATTAAAATATTGATTGTAGAAGATAATCCAATGAATGTACTTGTTCTTCAAAAATTTTTGACCCGTTGGGGAGCAGAATCTGAAGTAGCTCAAAATGGCAAAGAAGCACTTCAAATGCTTAATCCGTTAAGACATCAAATCATTCTGATGGATCTGCACATGCCAGTCATGGACGGATACGAAGCTACCAAACATTTACGCAGCCGTGGTGAAAAAATACCAATTATTGCGCTTACTGCAAGTGCTGCTTTGGACGTAGAAAAGCTTGTTTATGGAATTGGAATCAATGATATTGTAGTAAAACCGTTTGTTCCTGATCATCTGCTGAAAGTAATTTTAAGCTATATTTCCTGATACTGAACTCAGGACCGGATCAAAGAAAATTTATTTTCTCTTGTAATAATTTAATGTTACACTGGAAGCACTTCCTTTTTCGCTCAGTGTATAAAAACCGCTTGACTGCCGGTCAAAACAAATTCCTTCTCCCTGAGGCTCCAGTGCTACAGGTAAAATTTTTGTTGCGCTTTGAGACAATGTCTGGCTAACTGTTTCACCTTCTTTTCGTGTCCAGTATAATACGCTGAAATAAGTACGGATTATAATTTCATTTCCGCCTACAGAAATATCTCCGCTTGTAGCCATAGCAGCCGAAGGAATTGCACCGGTTTTTTCTGCTGTAATGGTTTCAGAAGTGGATTGTGGGTAGGGTAAACGATAAATACCTGTTTGAGCTGACTCTTTAGATATGATAAAAATATCCCTTGTTTTCGGATCCAGTAATAATGTTTCCGCATCCCTGGAACCATCCGGATACCGGAATCTTATCTTTTCCAGCTGACTGCTTTGAAATGATCCGTTCAAATCACTTATTTCTGGTATTCTATAAATTATATTGGTTTCAGTAATAGGTAGATTATTATTTCCGGTATCACCTATGTACAAATAATTAACTCCTGAATTAGGGCCAGGTCCGCTTGTTATATCTTCCCAGTCATGGTTTTCAGAACCAGGAACTTTATATTCTTTAATTGATTTGCCATCTTTACTTATCAGATATAGAGAATTAGGTGCTCCGGAATCCTGATTTGTCCACAAATATCCATTGAGGTTGGCACTTTCAGTAAGTCCCGAAGCCTCATCAATAATACCTGGTGTAATATTAAATTTCTGTGGTACTGCTTCAAAACCGTCCGATTTCACATCCGGGTCTGGTGACTGATTACAGGCAGACGCAGAACAAAATATTAATAATAACAGTGCAAATTTGAATTGTGCAATACCGGTTTTATTTACATTCATAAAAACACTTTATGTTAGATTTGGTAAAATTACGTACTTTTGCGCCATTTATTATCAGGCAGTTTAGTTTTATCAGTATTAAAATAATTATATGTTACGTACACATACCTGTGGAGAGTTAAGCTTAGAGCATGTAAATCAGGACGTTGTATTGTGCGGATGGGTTCAGCGTATTCGTGACAAAGGCGGCATGTTGTGGTTGGATTTACGTGACCGTTATGGCTTAACCCAACTTCTTTTTGAAGAAGGCAAAACTCCGGCAGACGTGTTGGCAACTGCTCGTTCTCTGGGAAGGGAATTTGTGATTTGTACCAAAGGAGAAGTTATTGAAAGACTTTCTAAAAATGATAAAATAGATACTGGTTCTATTGAAATACGGGTTTCTGAACTTACGATTTTAAATTCAGCTAAATTACCTCCGTTTCTGATTGAAGATGAAACAGACGGCGGCGATGACATCAGAATGAAATACCGTTATCTGGACCTTCGCAGAAATGTTGTCAGAAAAAATTTACAATTACGTCATCAGGTTGCGCGCCACACGCGGGCATATCTGGATGAACTTAATTTTATAGAAGTTGAGACGCCGGTCCTGATTAAATCCACGCCTGAGGGAGCACGTGATTTTGTAGTTCCAAGCCGTATGAACCCGGGCGAGTTTTATGCTTTGCCTCAATCTCCCCAAACATTCAAGCAATTATTGATGGTAGCCGGCTTTGACCGTTATTATCAAATTGTGAAATGTTTCCGCGATGAAGATTTAAGATCAGATCGTCAACCGGAATTTACGCAAATTGATTGTGAGATGTCTTTTGTAACTCAGGAAGATATTTTAAATACTTTTGAAGGACTTATCCGTAATTTATTTAGCAAGGTAAAAGGAATAGAACTGCCGGAAGTTCCACGTATGACTTATGCTGATGCAATGCGTTTATATGGTTCGGACAAGCCCGATATTCGCTTTGACATGAAGTTCACTGAGCTTAAAGGAGATGATCAGGACTTCACCTCCGGAAAAGGATTCAGTGTTTTTGATGATGCAGAAATCGTTGTGGGAGTTTGTGCTCCTGGTTGTGCGTATTATACCCGCAAGCAAATGGACGAATTAACGGATTGGGTTAAACGCCCCCAAATCGGTGCAAAAGGGCTTATTTATGTTCGTTATAATGCAGACGAAACTATTAAATCTTCTGTTGATAAATTCTATTCAGAAGAGGATTTAAAGAAATGGGTTGAAGCATTTGATGCCAAACCAGGTGATTTATTGCTGATTGTATCAGGTGCTGCCGACAAAGCCCGCAAGCAATTAAATGAAGTTAGACTTGAAATGGGTACACGTCTTGGATTCCGTGATCCAAAAGATTACCGTGTACTTTGGGTTTTAGATTTTCCTCTTTTGGAATATGGCGAAACAGAAAACCGCTGGTACGCCATGCACCACCCGTTTACAAGCCCGAAACCCGAAGACATTCATCTGTTAAATACTGATTTAGGAAAAGTGCGTGCCAATGCATACGATATGGTTATTAACGGCGTTGAAGTAGGCGGAGGCTCAGTAAGGATATTTGAGCGTGATCTTCAGCAACAAATGTTTGAGATATTAGGATTTTCCCCGGAAGAAGCACAGGAACAATTTGGATTTTTAATGAATGCATTTGAGTTCGGAGCACCTCCGCATGCAGGAATTGCTTTTGGATTTGATCGTCTTTGCTCCTTATTCGGCGGTGTTGATTCTATCCGTGATTTCATTGCATTTCCAAAAAACAATTCAGGACGTGACATCATGATTGATTCGCCGTCTCATATTTCCGATGTGCAATTAAAGGAATTGTCTATATCTGTAAATCAATGATCTGTTAAATTTTAATCTGCGAAAAAGACAATTTTAATAAAATACTTTGGTTTAAATTATTTTACATTTTGTAGTTTTGCAACTTGTTTCAAATCAGCGTTTTATTATGTTATGAATTTCGGGATTCATTGCAGTTCCTATTAACTGTTAATTAAATAAATTACATGCATTATTTATTACTTAAAAAATTACATTTCATTAGAACGGCGCTTTTTTTGATTCTTGTGGTGAGCACAATCGCTTTCGGTCAGGATCAGACTATTCCAAATCCGATTTCTCCAACACTTCCACAAGCTCCTACCTCCAGTTCTCAAGCCGTTGATTTTTACAATCAGGCTAAATCCTCAGGGATGTCAGATATGGACATTGAAAAAGCTGCTCTTCAGAAGGGATATACCCTGGATCAGATTTCGGCCATGCGTAAGCGCTTGCAGCCTGGAAATAAAGAGAACGAAGTAAAAGATCCAAACAGGGATGAATTAGATGAAACACGAAACCGGGATGATTTAGAGGATGAAGCTAATAACCAAAAGGACTCTACGAGTTTAAGAAGAATGCAGGGCAGATTACAAAACCGAACTTTTGGTTCTGATTTTTTCTCAAGTTCTTCCAATACATTCGAGCCAAACCTTAGAATTGCAACACCGCGTAATTACGTACTAGGTCCGGAAGATGAGCTTGTTGTAGACATATACGGAAATTCAGTTGATAATTTCAGAATGAAAATCAGTCCTGAAGGAACAGTTAAGATGTTGAACCTTGCTCCGGTATATGTAAATGGTTTAACAATAGAGCAGGCTTCTGAACGGATTGTAAACAGACTTAGACAAGCATATTCTTCATTAAACCGACCGGGTTCTGGAACCTACTCATCCATTACGCTGGGAAATGTTCGTAGCATACGTGTTATGATAACTGGTGAGGCGGCTAATCCAGGTACATATACGGTATCTTCCTTAGCAACTGCTTTTAATGCACTTTCAGTATCAGGAGGCCCTAATAGAAATGGTTCTTTCAGAAATATTGAAATTATCCGAAATAACGTTACGATAAAAAAAATCGATTTGTATCGCTTTTTAGTAGATGCTGATTTGAAAGATAATATTGCATTGCAGGACCAGGATATCATCCTTATCCGGCCATTTGAAACCAGAATAGAACTAAAAGGTGAAATTAAGAGACCTGGTATATTTGAAGCTAAAACAGGTGAAAAATTTATCAACCTGGTTCGCTATGCTGGTGGGTATACGCCGGATGCATATACCTCTATGGTAACTTATCAGCGGAATACAGGGACTAATTATGTTATTGGTAGTATTGATTCAGCCCAAATAAACACGTTCGTACCTCAAAACGGAGATATCTTTACCATCAAAAAGATACTCGATGTTGTGGCTAATCAAATAGAAATTGTTGGTGCCGTGACTGTTCCCGGAACCTATGCATTGGAAGAACGCTGTAACACCGTTCTTGAGCTTATAAAAATGGCTCAAGGCCTTAGTTCCAGGGCATTCCTGAATAGAGCAATTCTTGAAAGGTCTAGCGGTAGTGATGTTCAAACAGGCATCGTTGCACTAGATCTGAGAAAATTAGTAAATGGCGAAATTGAAGATATTGCACTATTACCGGGAGATATTTTAACAATAAAGTCTATTGAAGATTTAAAAGAATTCACGTATTTATCAGTATCAGGTTCGATCATAAATCCTGGTAATTATTACTACTATAAAGATATTACTATTGCAGACTTAATTTTTCAGTCAGGAGGCTATACAGAAGGCGGTATTCCTTATCGTATAGAGGTATCTCGTCGGGTAAAAAATGATACCCTAAATATACCGGAGAATCAGAATGTTCGTATTTTTACAATGGACGTTTCAGATAACCTTGTTCTTAGCCCGGAAGACCAAAAATTTAAGTTGTCTCCTTATGATATTGTAATTGTCCGTAAATCTCCTCGTTACGAGGCTCAAAAAACTGTAACGATTTTGGGAGAAGTTAAATTTCCAGGAGATTATACAATTAAATCAAATCTGGAACGTATATCAGATTTATTCCCTAAAGCAGGAGGAATTAAATCAGGAGCATACGTTAAAGGCGCCAGGCTTTACAGAAATAGTGAACTGGTAGCAGTAGATTTAAATGCAATTATTGAAAAGCCAGCATTGTCTTCTAATCTCCTCCTATTGGATGGAGATACATTATTCATTCCAAGGCAATCAGAAACAGTTCGAATACAAGGAGGAGTGCAAAATCCTTCTGTAATGAATTACGATCACCGGTTTTCTTATAAAGATTATATTTCTCAGGCAGGAGGATATACGGAACAAGGGTGGAAAAACCGGGTTTATGTATCTTATCCAAATGGAAGGACGCACAGAACTAAAAAATTCCTCTTTTTTCGATCTTTCCCGACTGTTGAACCAGGATCTACTGTTACTGTACCTGTTAAAGCTATAAAAGCAGAACGTACAATGAGTGCAGGTGAAAGACTAGGATTATTTTCTCTGATTTCTACATTGGTTACTACACTGACCATCACTATTATTAATACCAGCAAATAACCCTCTTTTAGTAAAAGGAATGGAAAATCAGAATCTAACCGCGGCTAAAATCCCTGATAAAAATTTACAAATACGTATTGCAGATGTTATACAGTTTGTACAAAGATATTTTATCGTAATTGTCCTCATCGCATTTATATCAGCTGTAATAGGTTTTGCTTATAGTTACACAATTGAAAAAACTTTTAAAGCCAAGACCCTTCTTTTGCCTGAATATAGCATGGGAGGTAATTCTTTCTTCTCTGCTATGACTTCTCAGGCTTCTGATGGTGCGGAAAAGCTAACCCCGGATTTATATCCTACGGTTCTTCAAAGCTCAGAATTTGGTATGTATTTATTGAAGCAGCCAGTTATAGATCAGAACAATAAATCTTTTCCTACATTAAAATCTTTTTTTGAACAAAGTGCAAAACCTGGCTTTTTCTCAAGTTCTCAACCTTCTGAAAAACCACCAGTTAAATTAAAACAGGCAATAAAACTTCCAAATTCTGATATTCTTTCCTTATCTCCTGAAGAAGAACAAGCAATTGGAGGCGCTGTTGGTTTAGTTTCAGTTTCAGTGGAAAAGAAAGATGGAGTAATAACCATTGAATCAGAAATGACTGACCCAGTGGTTGCTACGCAACTTGTTGAAGCCGGGAAAAAATACCTTGTTCAGTACGTTGAGGATTATCGCACTGCCAAAACACAAGGTGAGGCCAAATTTCTAGAAAGCAGGGCTAAGGAAGCCCGAAAACGTCAGCAAAATGCAGAATATGCTTTGCAAAGTTATCGTGATCATAATAGAAATACCTTCCTGAATGTTGCCAGAATTGAAGAACAACGTCTTCAGTCAGATTATACTTTAGCTCAATCTATTTACGCCGACTTAGTTCAGAGATTAGAACAGGCAAATATTAAAGTAAAACAAGAAAAGCCAGTTTTTAAAGTGCTGGAACCAGCTAAAATCCCTTTTAATAAGAGTGGTCCCAAGCGCATACTTTTTGCCTTGGTATTTGGAATAATAGGAGGAATCATTTCTTTACTTTACATATTATTTTTCAGGGAAAAAATCCATCATCATTTCCTGGCTTGATCTTTTACTATTACAAATAGATTCATCACACTAGTTTATCGAATAGTGCTATTTAACCATTAGAAGACCTTAAATAGTACATCAATTGAATAAGTAAGTAAAGTAAATGACTAATAACTTTGTAAATTCCAGTAATAAAACATTAGGCCTGTTTTTTTTTAGAATATTAAGATCTATTCTTTCCATTGCGACATTGGTCCTGTCTGCAAAATATTTTGGAGTATCTGTCGAGCGCGATGCATGGCTATTAGCATTTAACTGTCTGATTGTTGTTGATCTGGCAATTTGGGGCCCAATAAATGAAACCTTCAGGGCTAAATTTATTTTTATTAAGGGAAAAGAAGGAGAAGCAGTAACTATACACAGAACGGCGTCATTATTCATTTTCACTTCTCTGATTTCAATTTTACTGCTGCTGATTATTTTAATATTTCCAGATCTTGTTACCTCTGTAATTGCACCGGCAAGAAATGAAGCTGACTCTCAGATTTTAATTCGACTACTCCGTATACTTGCCCCATCACTGTTATTTAATCAAACTAATTTATTATTAAGCAGTATTTTAAATGCTTACAATATTTTTTACATACCCGAAATTGTCGGATTTATATCATCTATACTGAATATCGTTTTTTTAATTGCTCTGGTTCCTTCGTTAGGCATTTATTCATTAGCGGTCTCTTATTACTTAGGTCTGGTTATATTATTGGGACTACTTATTTATCAGGTTAAAAAACATAATATTCCACTATTCAGAAAACCAATTGTTTTTGACTTTAAATATGTAAAGCCATATATCTTATTTGCGCTTCCTTTTTTCTTTCCATATTTTATGGGACAGCTTAATGCCATAGCAGAGAAATCTTTTGCAAGCCTTATTGGTAATGGCACAGTATCTATCATTGACTATTCCCGTAGATTTATTGAAGTCCCGATTGTAGTTTTAACAAGCGTACTCAGCACAATTCTGGTACCGATTCTGTCTCATAAATTTGCGGAAAATAACATGACGGAATTTAAGCAGGAATTCAAAACCATTTTTCACTTGGGCCTTTTTCTGCTTGGATCTCTACTTACATTTTTCGTATTAGGCGCTTCTGATGTTGTAACTCTTTTATACAATCACAAGCAAATGGATACAGCCAGCCTAGCCATCATAGCCAAGCTTACTACTTCCTATGCAGTAAGTGGAATAGCTATTTATTTTTATTCGATTGTCGGACTTTCATTATTATCTGCCAACCGTGCAAAGGTTTATGCTGTATGTGGGGTATCTGCGCAATTACTTATGCTATTATCAAATTTCTTATTGTATAAAAGATTCGGCGTATTTACATTTCCGGTTTCCGTAACATTATCACATTTGGCCGCGGCATTAATTATGACATTTACTTTTACTTCTCTCTCAAGGGATATTTTAAAATCTGCTTTATACTATGGATTGTTCACCCTGCTATTAGTTACTATTGCATATTTTAGTAATGCTTACGTTTTTTCAAATTTAAATAATTCTCTGATAATCAGTCTAATATTAAAAGCTGGCTTTCTAACAATAGTAATTACTTCATTAATCTTCTTATTTAAAATGGATGAACGTAATTTTTTACTAAACGCTGTAAAAAAACTAAAATCCTACAAATAACCAGCTTTCAATACTAACATGAAAAACGGAAAAAGATTTTATACCATGTATCCGGGTACCGAAAATGTGAATCTGGTTAAGGATGTTGGTATGATACCTTATATCCTATACAAACAATACGGCTATGACTCAACAATTGTAAGTTATAGAAATGGCGAATACCCTTATCTAAAAAAAGAAGTCAATGGTTTAAAACAATCATTTATTTCTAAGGTAACAGGTCACTCTACGCTCGATGGTCTTATATATATTTTTTTTAATTTTCCAAAAATTGATATTCTTCAGTTGTATCATTTTAATCGTCAAACTATAATTTGGTGTATCTTTTTTAAACTAGTTAAATTAGGCTCTTGTAAAACCTACCTGAAACTAGATGCAGGAGAAGGCATTATGGAATTGAATTTAAAACCATTTGAATTAAAGGTTATTAATTATTTAATGCGCACTATTGATATTATCAGTACTGAGACAACAACAATATATAATTATTTAAGAGCGCATTGGAAACGTGAAATATTTTATGTTCCTAATGGATTTTATGATTATGAAATGCGTCAGGAACTTAATATTAGTGAGAAACAAAATTTGATAATTACCGTAGGAAGAATAGGGACTAAACAAAAACACACAGAAGTATTACTAGAAGGATTTAAACTTTTTTCGAAAGAAAACTGTAACTGGGAATTAAAAATTATCGGACCTATTGAAGAGGACTTCAAAATTTATATTGAAAATTATTTTAAAGAAAACCCGGATCTTACAAACAAAGTAACTTTTACAGGAGAGATTACTGATCGAAAAGAATTAGATGGATTTTATCAAAGAGCTAAAATATTCGCACTTACCTCAAGATCAGAAAGTTTCGGTCTGGTTTATCTTGAAGCCATGAGATTTGGATGTTATATAGTAACTTCTAATGTAATACCAGCTTATGATATAACCAGTAACGAAAAATACGGGAAAGTGTTTCCCATTGGAGATCATATAAAATTAGCCAAAAGCTTATCTGAAATAGTGAGTAAGCCAGACGACATAATGCGGGTTATGGAAGAATCTCAGGAATACGTCTATGCAAATTTTTACTGGCCTATGATCTGTGGGCAAATAGACGAGTTACTAAAAAAAAATTAATTATTTTCACACTATGGATGTATCTGTAATCATAGTAAATTATAACACAAAGGAATTAACACTTCAAAGTATTGCATCAGTATATAAATATACAACTGGTATACGTTTTGAAATAATTGTTATAGACAATGCATCCTTAGAATCCATTATACCTGATATTCAGAAGCTGTTTCCTCTTGTAAAAATCATACCCAATGAACAAAACATTGGCTTTGGGAGGGCAAATAATGAAGGGATAAAGATAGCGACCGGAGAATTTATTTTTTTACTGAATTCTGATGCATTTCTTACTACTAATTCACTTAAAGTATTTACGGAATATATGACTTTGCCAGAAAACAAAAAGGTTGCTGTTTGTGGAGCAGACCTGATCTCTTCATCTGGTGAGACCATGATTTCTTTCGGAAGTTTTCCTTCACTAACCCAGGCTTTCCTGGAAATAGGCTTTTTTGTGTTTATCAGAAAGTATTTTTATCAGAAGCTAGCTATCGCAATATTCAATTACGATGATAAAATAAAAAAAGCAGATTATATAACCGGTGCAGATGCATTTATCAGAAAATCAGTATTGGATGAAACAGGACCCTTTGATCCTGATTTCTTTCTTTACTTTGAAGAAACTGAACTATCCTACCGCATTCAAAAAGCGGGGTATTTTTCAGTAATTATTCCAAGTGAAAAAATCATTCATTTAGAAGGATTTTCCCAAATTAAGGAGGACAAAAGCTTCAATTATACAAAGTATGCCATGTATGCTAAGAGCCGTACCATGTTTTTTAAAAAGTGCTATGGCCCATTATCTGCTTATATCTCTAAAATCTTATATTCAATAAAATTGTTAGTATTTACTATTGGAGGGAAAGAATTAAAAAAAGGCAATATGTTTAAAAAAATGCATATTATTTTATGGTCATAAATAAGAATTTTCATAAGTAGGTATACTCACTTAAAATATTAAAAGTGCTTTTTTTCACCCTTTTCTTTCTTTTATTCATCGCAGGATTCCTGGATTTATCCGATATACAGCCTATTGTTAGAAAGGTTGTTTTTTGGCTATTTGTAATATCATTGATGATCCTTGGTGGTATTCGTTGGAGAACTGGTACAGACTGGCACGTATATCTTAATTTTTTTAAATATTCTGAAACTTATCGACAATTTACGGATGGAAGATTTGAATATGGCTATGGCCTTTTGTCGTTTTTTGTAAAATCCCTCTCTTCGAGTTATTCCGTTTTCCTTGCCATATTTGGTATCTTTTCAATAGGCATTAAAGCATTTGCCTTTCGGCAATGGAGATATAATGACCATTTTTTAGTTTCACTTTTAATATTCTACGGCTATTATATTGGAGATATATGCCCTATCCGACAATCCTTAGCCCTTTCAATTACAATTTTTAGCGGACAGTATATAATTGAACGAAGGATTATCCCATTTCTTCTTTGTGTATACCTTGCTACCCTAATTCATGCATCCAGTTTTGTTTTTCTTATAGCGTATCCCATAGCAACGGTTAATTTAAAAACTAAAACTGTCTTTTTTATTTTGGTTATATCTGCAGTAGGCGGCTATGTACTTACTTCTTTAAATTCATTCGAATGGCTAACTAAAATACCCGGCCTGGCTGATGATGCACAGGATAAGCTGGAGGCTTATTCGACAATGGCATCACAAGGAATTGATACAACCGGAGGCTCCAAATTTGTTGATACAAGAACATCTTTTATTGTAGGTATTATACGAAAAGTAGTAGTACTGGTTCCACTTCTTATTTTCAGGAAAAGGCTTTCGGAAAAATATGAACATTTTAATATACTCTTTAACCTGATTATTTTCGGAGCCGTTTTTTACTTTACACTGGGTACTTTTATTCAGGTTTTAAAAAGAGGTGCGTCTTATTTTGATTTCTTTGAAGTTTTAGCCCTTCCTCTATTTATATTCATTTGTGAAACTAAGTGGCAAAGAGTAATTGTTTATTGCACCATTGCCGGATATTCCTTTGCTAAACTTTATATGGTTATAAGTTACTATTGGGATGCTTATGTACCCTATTATTCGATTTTTGACGATGTTATTAGAAATTATTAAATTAAACTAGCCATGCTGCTTTTCGTAGCCCAAGAATATAATTCATATTTTGGTGGAGGGGTCATAACTCACCGAAATCTATTAATGTGCCAGCATGCTTTTGGAACTGAAAATGTTAAAACTTTTATGCTTCCTTCCAGGCGTGGAGGTATTCACACACTATTAGAGTTTTCTACGGGTTATCTAATGGGGCTAACCAAGCAACTCAAGGATAATTTATTGGAGTTATTGTATCGTAATAAAGAGATAAAATTTGTATTTCTGGACTACTCGTTACATGGCCGGTTAGCCCAAATAATCAAGCTTAAATTTCCTGATATACAGATTATCATTTTTTTTCATAATATAGAAATTAAATACTTTACTCTTTATTTAAAAACGTCTAAAAAACTTCATCATATTATTGGGCTGCCATCTATTATTCTCAATGAAAAAAAGTCAATAAAGTATGCTAACCATATAATCACACTTAACAGTCGGGATTCAGACTATTTATATAATCATTTTGGGCGTAAAGCAGATTTAATCCTGGCAACTTCGATTGAGGATACTTTTAAAAAGGAGAAACTGGTACCTGTTTTAAAAGAACAAAAAATTTCGCTGTTATTCGTCGGATCCCGTTTCTTTCCAAATGAGCAAGGATTGGAATGGTTCATTAAAAACGTAATACCAAACGTATCTAATGTGCATTTAAAAATTGTAGGAAATGGTTTTGAAGCTTTAAAAACTAAATGGAATAGTAATTCCGTCGAAGTCATTGGGTCTAGTTCTCAATTAGACAATTATTATTATGAGGCAGATCTCGTAATAGCACCAATATTTGTTGGATCGGGCATGAAAACAAAAACAGCAGAAGCTCTTATGTATGGTAAAACCATTTTAGCAACAACAGAAGCTTTTGAAGGGTACAATATTGATAAAAGTTTAATTGGTAAAGAATGTAATAGTGCTAATGATTATATAGAATTTATAAATACTTACCAACCGCCAGCTACATACAAATTTAATTCTGTTTCAAGGTCGTTCTTTAACAATCTATACAGTTTTGAGATAGTAAAAAGACAATTCGAAAACTATATTCTTTCCTTAGGAGATTTTATTCAACAAAATAAATAGTAATGAAAGAAAACAAAAGGATCATTTTATTACTTCATGAAAATCCACCCTCGGCAATAGGTGGAATTGAAAGACATAGTTATAATATTCTGCAATTATTTAAAGATGATAGGAATATTGAAATTAAGGTTTTAAGTAAAAATGAGATTACACACAGCAGAATAAGTAAAATAGATAAAATACTTTTTTCTTTTAAAGAACTTAAACAAAAAATTATTTCTTCCGGTGCAGAAATTGTACATATTCATGGTTTCGCATCTTTCGTTGTATTTCAAGCGATTATAGCTGCTGCGATAACTAAAAAAAAGATAATTTATACACCGCATTTCCATCCATTTAAAACACTGGATAATCCAGCGCTCGGCAAATTTTTTTTTTACCTTCTGCTAAGGCCGATTTTAAATAAGGTTAATACAATAATTTGTATTAATGAAGAAGACACTCTATTTTTCAAGCGCTATCATTCTAATATTATTACTATCCCCAATTGGCTGAATGATACACCTTCACCAGATGATATAATTCATCATAAAAAATCACAGAATAACAAAATGATTTTGTTTGTAGGGCGGGCGGACAATAATAAAGGAGTAGATCATCTACAAAAACTATCTACTGAGAAGTACGAAATCCATTGTGTAACAAAAGGGCACATAAAAGATGGATTTATATACCATCAGGGGATTTCCGAGAAAACGCTTTCAGATTTATATTATCAGGCAAAACTGGTTGTAATTCCTTCGCGTTATGAGGCTTTTTCTTACGTAGCATTAGAGTCTCTTTCGCATGGAACACAAGTTTTAGTTTCAGAGCGGGTTCGTATTATTGATCACCTCTCAGAATCGAATTCATTGTTACATCATTTTAACTATGGTGATTTCGATGCCTTTTTAAAGGAAATTGATGTCATTATGAACAAGGACACAAATGAGCAGTTAAGTAATAGTTTTTATGAAATAGTGACCACATTTGACAAAGAAAAAATTAAAGAAGTCTTAAAATCTATTTATCTACAAGGGTAATTTCTTTATAAATGCATTTTTCAGTTCTGTTATCTATTTATTATAAAGAAAATTCCGATTATCTGGATTCGGCATTAGCCTCGTTAGTTAATCAGACAAAAATTCCATCAGAAATAGTTATTGTAAAAGATGGCCCATTAAATAACTCCTTAGACGAGGTAATATTAAATTATGAGAACTTATACCCAAATCTTTTTAAAATCATTTCTTTACCAAAAAACCAGGGCTTAGGCGATGCACTGAATGAAGGTTTAAAGAATTGCTCGTATGAATATATAGCCAGAATGGACTCGGATGATATATGTGTGAAGGAAAGGTTTGATATACAAATATCTTTTTTAACCCAAAATCCTGACATATCTGTTACAGGTGGTTTTATTGAAGAGTTTGCACAGGTACCAGGCGACTTGAAAAGAATTAAGAAAGTCCCCCTTTCTTACGATCAGATAAAACTGTTTGCAAAAAAGAGAAATCCATTAAATCATCCAAGTGTTATGTTTCGTAAAAGCGCCATTGAAAGTCTCAATGGATATGAACGTATGCTATTCTTTGAAGATTATTATCTATGGCTTAAGCTTTTATTTTTAAATCACAAAATTGTCAATCTTGATCAGGTATTGCTTTATTTCAGGACTGGCAATGATATGATTGGCAGGCGGCATGGGTACAAATATGCAGTTCATGAACTCGACTTTGCTTTAAAAGCCCGAAAACAAGGTTTGTTCTCATCCACTGAAACAGTCCGTTTCGTACTTACAAGATTTCCGATGAGACTTATCCCTAAAAAAATGCTGAATTTTATCTACCGAAAAATTATCAGAAAATAAAATGTGGCCTAACAATCATTTAAATCACATTTTATCTTTTACATATCTTTTAATTTTATCGAATATTCCTTTTTCAAAGTTCTCATGTTCATAAGAGCATTTTTTACTGGTTATTCTCATAAGCCGTTCGCTTCTCATATAAGCATCAACTCTTTTCTCAAATAGCTCTCCGCCATATTTTGGATATCTCTCTGAATCTACGTGTGTATATTTATAAACATCATTTCTGAAATCTGATGTTTTTATTAAATAACATTGATCTGAAAAGCCACCATAGGAATAATACCAATCTTCATCTTCCTTAAATGATTCGGACTTAGCATCGTCATATTTATGATCCCAAACCGGATTTGCAACCAGAACATTTTTATTGGTACGCATTAACTGAATAGCATTATCTATCCAGGGTTCAACACAATTTGCCTCTAATTTAGCGTCCCCGGAAAAATGTAAATTATAAGTTGTTTTGCATAGGTAAATGCTCACAAGTTCTGCTATTGAATAATAATAACCTCCTTTGAAATCTTCTTTTGTTAGATTAAAAAATTCCAAAGCCTCATTTGCATGTTCACTTACAACATAATATTCATCTATTATATTATTTTTTATTAGTTCATCCGCTTTATGTTTAATCAGATTATAATCGGAAAAGTTATTCAAAAAAAGAACTCTGCGATCAAATTTATAATTACAATTTGATATCATTTCAGCAATCAAATTATTACCAACGATAAACTTCCAATCCTTTTCATAACATTTAGTCTCAAACGTTATTGTAGGTTTTTCTTCCATAATTATATTGTTAAATGTGTCTATAGTATCTTTTTTCGATTCACTTCGTTTACTTCAATATATTTTCCAATTGCTTTGCCCTTACAGATGTATAATGTTTATCAAGATATTTGATATATTTTTCCTTGGGATATGAGTCAAGCGAATTATAATTTTCAAGTATATTTATAAACTCTTCATAACTTTCAATACGAGGACAGTATTGCTCCAACTCATAAAATGTTGTCTCCGCATTAACTGGATAACGACCCATTAGCAGACATCCGGCAGTCATCAGTTCCAGAAACCGGGGTGTAACCGGATTAAATCCGTTTGTTCTTTCTTCACCTCCATCAACTCCGGGCGTTGCATAAAAGCTTATTTTAGCAGATCTTAATAAATCAGTATACTCTTCTCTACTATGAAACTCCCCTATAATTCCTTTTTTATTAGACTCGTACATAAGCTTACCATCAACATTAATCTGGTAAACGTATTCAAATTCCTTATTTTCCGTGGAATATCTTTGCAAATACTCCCATATTACCGGATTTTTACGACCAGCCATTAATACATCAATATCTTTTTTATAATGACTGTTTTCAGTTAATCTATAATTATCAGAAATACTGAGTGGAAAATGCTGAATATTTAACGAACTATTATTAGTCTTTAAAAAATTAAAGGCTTCAAGGCTTGAAATCAATATTAAATCACAATTTTGATGTGCAGTATGAAATTCCGGTAACTTTTCTTTTTTTAAAAAGAAATCAATAATAACCGGAATTACATTTTTTTTCAATCCATAAGAAAAATTTTTGTCCGCATACATTGCAAAATAAAGAGATGGAGCTGACGCTGGGCTTTTGAAATTCAGCCATTGAACATACTTTAACAATTTAAGTCTGCGAAATACCTTAAATGCTATATTTTCTGTCTTAGCAATGTATGTAATTGGAATATTTAAATTTTTCGATAAAATATCTTCCCATTCATAGACAATTTGCCAATATGCCCACGACTGAATTTTTCTTTCAGATAAAATTTGTCTTAATTTCATTAATATATTTCTTAAGCTGGCTCAACAACTGTTTTTATTTTTTCAAATAAATCAATACTGCTTTTAATACATACATCCATATTGTAGTATTGCCATTCGCCAAACCTACCCAGTGTGTATATTCCTTTTTCAGTTAAATATTGCTTAACCTTTGTTGTTGCCTGTTCATAATTTTCATCAAAAACGACATAAGCATGGTCAGAAACATTGTAATCTACCGGACGCAGCAGAAATGGATCCTTCTTACCGTTTTCGACCATTTCCTCGTACGTTTTTTCTCCTACAACTTCTGTAATACTATAATTCCGCTTAGGTTTAAAAAAACTCCCAATATGTATGTACCGATGGAAAAAATTGCCTGATTCAGGTATGTAGGTCCAGGTCCGGTTAGTTTCCTCCGTCTCCCAAAGCATTGTAGTAACCTTATTATATTTGAGTTTCCGGGCTTCTTCCAGGATGCGATCATCAATATCCACAATCAGTTTCGGAAGAATGTCTAATGGCAACGTACTTACTATAATATCGTATTCTTTATCATCATTAATAATCCATTTATTAGAGTTAAATACTATTTTTTCAACCTTATAATTATAAGTGATATTAAGGCCGCTAGCTAACTCGTCAATAAAAGAATTTTGGTCATTACTATTCGGATAATGAAAAATTGAGTGTGGCATAGTATCCGAAGCATTGCCAATCAGACCTTTAAAAAAAGATGTTTTATCCGGTATAGGAAGTTTTCCCTCTACCCAGGCAGGACTCATTTCAGATGGATGCTTATTCCATATTTTATTATTATAAGGAATAAAATAATTATCAGCCAGTGTATCTCCAAATTTTTTGCGAAACCAGTCTTCCAGATTTTTGAAAGGGCCTGCATTTTCGGCAGCAAGAAAATCCCTGGTGATATTGATTGCAAGCTCAGGATTAAAATCAAATATTTGCTTAATAGAATATTCAATCGGATAGGCTACCTCATTGCCCTGGAGTTTTATAACTGCGTCTCGTTGTACTGTATGCCATTGATCTTTGCTCAAAATTTCTCCAAACACAAAGTCTAAAACTTCCTGATACTTTGAGTTAAAACAATGGCCTCCAACTGTATGATAGGTTATACCTTCAACCTCTTTCGTTCTGGCAATTCCGCCATGGATTTTTTCTCTTTCTAATAGTTCTACTTCAAATTCTTTGTGTGCTAGCCTGGCAAAACTTAACCCTGATATACCAGATCCCAATACTCCTATTTTCATAATTTATTGATTATATTATCACAATAATTGCCAAAAGTATTGGCTATGCAATATTAAGTAGAAAACTTTTCATGATTTTTATTCATATCCGGTAACCTTAATTCAAAATTTCCGCCGATCATGTTCTACTTCTGAAAATAGTATATAAAGACTTATCTAAAAAATAATAAAATTCACATATCAGATAAGTCATATTTGTTATAAAACAATATAATATAAAACTGATTTTATAAATTAATAAGAATTTTAACAAGAATATTCTTCTGATTTACAACAAGTTAATGGATTAATACTTATAAAGATTATGTTTATAAATACTGATCCTGCCACTAATACGAGTTACTTTTCATCGACTATCTTAAAAAACTTAAATTAATTCAGAAATCTAAATAACGATTCCCAAAATATTTTAAGTTTTTATCCGTGCCAAACCTAAGATCAATTTAGCATTGATAATGCCTGTAAGAAGTAAGGATATAACATACAAAGTAACCCAAATAAAACATTTGATCAACATTTGTATGACTAAATTTTCAAGCTTAAGATTTAAGAAGTATACGCCCAACATACAAACAAGGCCTAATAGAGTAGGAAATACAAAAGCCTTAAATACTTTTAAAGAATCTAATCCCAGCACCCTTTTATTAAAGTACAGATAATAAAAAGACATCTGTATTACTATATAAATTGCAAAGCCTATGATTGCTGATCCAACTCCTATCTGACGACATAATATTGCTGTAACAGATAAAGAGACTATACATGAGATACCGGTACTGACAGTAAGTATTCTCGTTTTTCCTGTCGATAAAATAATACTGCTTATGGGGGTACTATGAAGAAAGATGAGTATCGTACCTATCCAAAGAATTAACCAGTTGCTTAGATATAGGTATTCTTTTCCTACATAAACAGATAATATTTCTTTGGCACATAATATAATAGGAAAACATAATATTACACATACAATTGATGTATAGACAGTAGCTTCGTAGGCAAAAGACTGTATTTTTTCATTGTCATTTTCCAGCAATAGTTTGGAAGTCTTGGGAAGAAAGATGGAAGTAAACATCCCGCCAATTGAAATGACTAAAATAGATATCGTTTCCATAATTCTATACTCTGCTACTACTATAATGCCGTTGGTTGAAAAAATGGCTAGAATTATTGGCCTCAACGAACTTGCAGAAACCTGAAAAACTGACATTAAAATGATTGAAAGGCTATATTTTAGTATAACACTAAAATTTTTCCAGTCTGCCGGAAGAAATAATGAAGTGATTAATTTTGCCTTTTTTACGAGAAAAAAAAACGGGATTATTGTAAGACTATTAACAAGAATAAATAATATAAAATAATTTTTTAATCCTAACTCGAAGTAAATGGTAATAGCAATTACCATAAATATCATCAAAGACTTGACGATATTAACCTGATGAATATAAAACACTGATTCATTAGCAATAAGTAACTGGTTTAGCACCGATGTACTCCAATTGATTACTGAAAAAAAGGCTAGTATCAAGAATAAATCTCTAAGTATTAGTGCCTGATCTATTGTTATAGTAAAAAGGTTCATTCCAAAACCTGCTACTGTGATCAACAAAATTGAATTAACAATGCCTATTAATCCATAAAAATACAGACTTGTACGTGCCACAGAATGAATAATCGCATATCTGCCTCGTGCTATCCATTCAGAAAAATACTTAATTGCTCCCGTATTAACGCCCATGTCAAGTAAATTCATGTAAGCATTTACGGACATTGCCAATGAAATCAAAGCGAAATTTTCATTCCCAAAATATGTAAGCAACATTGGCACGGAAAGAAATTTAAGGCCTGCATCAAAGACCTTAGATACTATTCCCCATAAAAATGATGTGGTAACATATTTAATTGTTTTACTCATATAAGTTAAAATACCTTACCTAGCCCTTTGCATCAAATCATCAAGACATTGATCAAAATCTTTTTCAATTTTGTCAGAAAGTGATTGCTGAAGACATACAGATTTATCCCGGTTCTTACCTGTATCTAAAATGCATTCAGTTAAATCATTTTGAGATAACCTCTCTAATGGAAGTAACCTGTGGCTTTGGTTAGATTGTTCCATAAAACCAGTAAATTTTCTTCCGCTGCTTAAAGAAATCCCCGGAACACCACTTCGCCAGCCCATTATTAAGCCATGCAGATTTTGGCTAATAATCATACTGGTTGTAGCAAGTTCGTTTTGTAAATGAACATAGTTAACTGGTATGATTAAAGTGGCATTTATATTTTCAGCTTTAAAAGCCTGATCCAATCTATATGCAGAATTCAAATCAGAATACCATAAACGGGTAACTATAATTTTAATCCAAAACCCTAATAGTTTTGCTGCTGCAGCAACAGCTTTGCAAATAATCATTCCCTGCCTCTCAGTCATTCCTATCCCACCTACTATTATAGTAAGTGTAGCTTGTTTTATACGGTTAAGCTGCTTTCCATATAATGCGGTGTCTGGTATTAATTTACTATTAATTTGATAAGATAACAATTCATTGACTGACTCCTGATCCCGTACACTAATCACATTAGCTAATTGCAACCCTTTGAGTGCAATCTCCTGCGTCCGTTTCGTATTAAAAGGGCCTATACTTTGTCCCATTATTAAAATTGGCAAATTATTCCTTTTCGCTATAACTAACTCGATGACACGCGAATAAAGGTTATCCAGCCAACTTCCCAAAAAATAGCCTCCCCCTGCCTGAACAAAAAGATCAAAAGATTTATACTCTTCGTATAAAGGCAACATGCTATTATCTTTCAAAAGTAAATTGTACTTCCTGTAAGATAGTGCTTCCTGTATACTATATTTTATTTGTTTGAGTCTTATTTTTACCTTACTAAAAACCCTTCCAACGAAATTTCTATTGAAGCGTAAAATATCTTTCTTCTCTACAATTATTAACCGCTTAGCAGATAGATTTCCGGTTAAATGCCGGTGAATAGAAGGGATGAACTGAATGTCATCTCTATTTACGTTCCGTTCAGTCTCCTCAACATTATACGATGATACTACTATTTCAGCACCAGGAAATTTTTTTTCAATTAAATTAATAGTTGAAATTAGAATTGCATCATCTCCAAAATTTGCGTAACCCCACCCCCCCGATATTAATATTCTCTTAATATTTTTTTTCCTCATTGTATATAATCGGTTACATTTAATATTATTTAAAGTATGATGTAATGCTTTGGCATTTTCTTAAAATTATCAGAGAGAAAATATTATTTTGATCCGATGTAACAAGAGATCCTGACCTAGATTCAATGGAGAATTCTAGAAATTAAAATGTTTAGTATTACTTAAATAATTAGTTAAATTTTAGATACAAAGTTAAATATAGAATTTATACTACCTTAAATATAGAACTATTTTTTAAATTTATCAATAGTAATTCTCTTTTACAACGAAAGGTTGTGAAAATTATTTCTAATCAAAAGGATTAAATAAAAAATGAGTTACAAAATTATTTAAGTTAAGTAGTTGAATTACTCTCCTTCGTAATACAATAATTGACTAACGTCTCAAATTATCTTCGGACACAAAAAAATCAATGAAAAGTTATATTTTAAAATCCAATAATTATAAATAATATATGGCATTTGAAGCATAGTACTTATATTTCACTATGAAATTAATAAACGTTCTTACGGTGATTAGTCGGTATACACTATACGAAGCTTTATTTCTGCAATGATACTCTTTTCTGACATCCTGAAATGTCATTTATTAAGAAAAGGGAAGTTAAGAATAGCTTAATCTAAGTTATTCCATAAGTAGGAGTACATTGTATATCTTTCCTGTTAATTATCAAAAACAGGTGGATTATAACCAAGTGAATACAAATGGTATGGTTCACTAAACTGTTAAACCATTTGATCAATTTGCCAGAAGGCCTGCTGCTTTCATTTTCTGTTTTAAGTCACGCAATTCTGTCAGAATAGCCTGAACTTCTGATTGTGAATAGCTCTTACCGACTGCATCTGCGGTATTAGTACTTGCCGCAGCCTGAAGTTTTATTCCATTAACATAGAATCCATCTTTGGCATCAAACTTTCCAATTTCAGCATCCAAGAAGGAAGTTATATTGCCATTTGCATTTGAAAAGCCAAGTCCTTTGTTTAACTGCATTACTACGTTAGTTCCATTATATGATGCACCAACAGATTTGCCTGGACCGATTGCATTATATCCACCTCCTTTGGCGGAAGGTATACCAAGACTGCCTGTAAGTTGACCACCATCTGCCGTTAACATTTTGTTCCATGACTCATACACTGCACCAAACTCCCTGCTTCTTATCCACATTCCAGGCAACTTGGGATCTGTTGAAATTAACATTTGACTTTGATTACTACCATTGGTCCATCCACCGTAGGTAAAAATATTGCCTCTCGTTGGAACACCTTTAATATTCCCAACATTAGCTATGCTATTATTTTGCATGGTATTTGCTGCATCATCTTTTTCCAGATATCCCATTAATCTCATATCCGTTTGAGTAATAAAATCTTCTGGTAATTTTATTTTATTATTTCCGGGATTAAATTTATCATATCCTTTAAATACAGAAGGATTAGGCAAACTAAGCTGCGTATTAGACATATCCACTGTAAGAGTGGCATAATCGTCAATACCATAAGTGGTTTTAACTCCGATAAACTCTGCCATACTCACTTTGGTATTACCTTTAGAACACACAATTGCTGTATCATAGATACCTTCAAAGTACAACGAATTGGCCTCAACTTTACCCAGCTTGTTAACAATACCGATATCCCATCCTTCAAATGCTACATTGCTGATTTGCAAAATGTTACATCCATGAGTAAAAATTGCAGTCCTTTGCGTAGCAGAATTGTATTTTAATTCCGGTTTCATTACTCCATTTCTATTAATATTATAATATTCCGGTACCGCCAAATTCTCTCCAGCAAAACTACTGGAATTGTCACCATTAAGATATACATGATTAATTGAATTACTAATGGCAGATTCTCCTACAATAATTCCGGCTATTTTAGCATAAATATGACAATTTTCAATTCTGTTGAAAAGTGCGCAATCCATTACAATACCTACAAGGCTACCAATGATTTCACAATTCTCTATATTTCCATAAGTTGTTGAACAAAATCTTATTCCTCCATAACCTTTTTTCCCCGATTGCATTAAAATTAGATTTCTGACTGCCGCCCCTGAAGTCACTGATATTTTCTTTCCATCAGGCTGTCTCCAGTGCGTAGGCTCATTATACCCTACTCTACCAGCTTTAACAGGTTTAAGTCCAATATCTGCTGTTCTCCATGACTGTGTCTGAATCATAAAATCATTCGTAGTAAAATCCCCCATTATTACAGAAGAACTAGGACTGGGAGCAAAGCTTTTTGAGTAAAAAGACGGTCCGGCGTTACCAAGTAATGTTACCGAATTTGTCAGGACTATGGTTTTTGTAATCCTATATCTACCAGCTGGAAAGTATATTGTTCCTCCTGCATTTGGTGAATTATCGAATTTATATACAGCAACAGAACTAGGATTTAGGTAATCAATTGCTTTTTGTATTGCCGGCTGATCATCAGTAATTCCGTCACCGCTTGCACCGAACCATTTAACATTAATATTTCCATCATATACCCTTTTGTATCGCTTGTTTCCTAAGCGAATCACCATTACAGAATCATCTGGGGTCGTTTTATCAGACGGGTCGAAGCGAAAATTGCCAGAACGTCCACCCTGATTTACGAAAACAACACTTGCTGTATCCGCTTTTCCTTTTCTTAACTCATTGATAGTTAAATAAGGGACACGGGTTACAGCAAGATTTGCAATTGATTTAAGGGTATTCTGAAAGTTCCCTGTAGAAATTTCTCTCGTAGAACTCTCTTTAATATTGTTAATCTGATAGCGAACTTTTTTTTCCGGAGTGAGTGTATCAACTGTTTGCCCTAACGCTGTAAGTGCAAACATAGTGAAGAATAAACCTAAATATTTTCTTTTCATAATGATTGTTGTATAGTGTAATAATAGTAACCAAAGTATAGTTAATAAGCCATACTTGCGGCAAAATACATTCTATCAATCAAATATAAAATAAAAAATTTCATGCTGTTATCTAAGTTTAAAACTAATAATTACGGTTTATTCTATGCCAATTAACTTCTGAATAATTGTCTAAACGAGTAATATTCCTCATTAATACTCAAAATCGTCCGATAAAAAATTAGACAAACTCATTTTAGCCCGATCTTCCGAATAAATCTACATACTACTTTATCCATTTAACTACTGACTAGCAGATTGTTAGATGGAAATAATCTTGTAAAATAAATAACATTTTATATATTAATATATTTATTGTTTCAAGTAGCAATAGTACTACAAATAGAATAAATACTCTTATATTTGTAGTATACGATAGTTCCTATTAAAATTTACTCTTAACGACTTCTACACACATGAAACGGATATATTTTTTTGTGAGTACTTATATGTTTTTATCCATAATGCCTGTAAATGGGCATGCTGGAACTATGAATAATTTACCAATTACCAGTGTTGATAAATTAAAAATGGCTGCTGGCAATTATTGGTTTTTTACCAAACCCAGTAGTCCTAATATGCCTTTAGAATTAGAAATCGTAGGTGAAAACCAACTTTCAGTTCCAAATTTGGGCGTATTTAACGGAATTGCAAATAAAGATAGAAGTACCTTTTTTAAATTAAAAAAAGGTGTTGTTATTAGTAGCTCAGCAGTTTTTGGAACGGATAAAATAAAAACTCTCCGTACAAATCTGGCAATAAATAGCGCTCTTCATTTTGCAAATGGTGCTACTTATCAATTCCGTGACCCAATAGTAGGAGATAATCGTTCCTGGGATAATTTAAGTGGGCGTAACTTAGATGGTACTGTTGTAGTAAGCCCTGGTATTAATACACATATAAATGGCTATGTCTCGTATGATGGCTCAGGAACATTTATCTATCCGCTTGGAAATGGAAGTACAGAATATCATCCCCTGACGGCCAATGGGAATACAGGAAAAACTATTACCACCGCATGGCTTCCAGGTGATCCTAGCGGCAATAATGACCTTACGGATGTTTCTACTGCACATAGCAGAGCCTCTGTTGCAGGAAGTATTAAGCTTGTTTATTCTTCGGGTCAATGGGATTGGCACATACGTACCACTTCAACTGGTTTAACCAATAATACGATCCCTGTTAACGAATCACCTTCCAGTCCAATAATTATTTCAGTACCTGTTCCTCTGGATGTAGCCGCTTTTACAAATAATAAACCAGGCAACTTAAAACTTGTAGGCTGGAACGGTACATCCTGGGAGGCTTTAGATAATATAACAATTAATTCCGGGGTTATAACTGCTTCTATAAGTAAGACTTTCTCATCTATTACCTATGGTGCTGTTGAGGACGCGGCACTTCCTGTCAACCTTGTGACGTTCTCAGCACATAAGGAGGGAAATATTTCAATATTAGATTGGGAAACAGCATCTGAAACAAATAGTAAATATTTTGATATTGAACGTAGTATAAATGGCAAAGACTGGTCAGCTATTGGGAACATTACCTCTAAGGGCGAAAGTGTAACATTGTTAAGATATCACTTTGCTGATCAAAATCCTGCTAATGGCGACAATTTCTACCGATTAAAAATGGTTGATACAGATGAGTCTTTTGCTTATAGCCGTATTCAATTCTTACAGTTTGAAGAGACCAACGAGGTTGTATTATTCCCTAATCCAGTATCAGAAATTCTTTCTATTAAAACGAATTATGACTGGAATAAAGTTGCCAATGTGTCTTTATATAATAATGCAGGACATTTAGTTCATAGCTCGTCTGCTAAACCATTAAAAACAATCGATGTCAGACAATTATCTTCAGGAAAATATATTGTGCTGATAACAGCAGCCGATGGTATTAGAAAGAGTTACCAGATATTGATTTCCAGATAAAAATGTGGTGTTAATATTCACAAATAAACCCTGCTTTCAAATTGAAAGCAGGGTTTATTTGTGAATATTAACATACAGTGAATCAGCTATCAGCCGGTTATACTGATATCATAATCTCCTAAGAATATAAATTCACCGTCCATCTGTATATTTTTTACTGAAATATTTTGTCCAACTGAAACGGTATGTCCTTGGTTAATCTTGACATATTCACTGGACGTTGGAACAATGCCAGTAGACCAGATATTTTTATCAGGCCAAAATCCAGATGCTATTGTTTCATTAGTATTTGAAAATAAAGATATCGTGCTAAAATTTCTCATCAGTAATGAATTTGTTGTGGTACGCTCAGTACCAAACCAGTCATTAAGAATGTCAGAATAAACTCTTCTAAAATCAATTTGCATACTTACATCTGCATCAGAAGCAGTTGGTAATAAACTAACAAGATCCGGATTTGTTCCTACCTGCTGCCTTTTAAGGCTGGTGCCAAATACAAACATTGGTGCTGCTATACCATGATCTGTGCCCTTTGAAGCATTGGAAGAAGCTCTTCTCCCAAAATCAGAAAATGTCATTCCCATCACTTTGTCTTCTCTTCCTTGTAACTTAAGGTCATTCTGGAAAGCTGTAATACCATCTGATAATTTTTGCAGTAATGTTGCATGACTACCCACTGTGTTATCTGAATTACTAACCTGTTCAGCATGTGTATCAAAACCAGATAAAGAAACGAAATAAATCTTTGATTGTAACCCACCATCAATCAGGCGGGCCACTACTTTAAGCTGCTCCGATAAATCAATATTAGTAATATGTTCGGTTGGATATGTTGCCAGATTTCTTCCGCTTTCAGATGCATTTTTAATTCTGGTAGCATAATCTACCGCTAGTGTTTGCTGCTGTCTGACAAATTTGACCATATCCCCACTTTCACAACAAGGAACTGCACCGGAATAAGATACATCCTGCCCACCAATCATATTATAAAAAGCAGAAGGATTCTGTATACTAACAGCCATGGATTGTTTGCTGCCAAAGGTTGATATGCTGGAAAGACTGCTTATTTCTACAGCCAAAGGATCTTTCATATTATCATTAGGAAAATCCTCAGGGTAACCAGGATAACGGCTCTTCAGATATCTGCCTGCCCAGCCGGTTTCTGAATATTGATTGGAATCCACCCCAGTCATATATATATCAGTAGACCGATAATGTGATTTGCTGGGATTAGGGTAAGCTACTGAATTGATAATTGCCAGCTTTCCATCAAGATAAAGATTTCTCATACCTGTCATAGCAGGATGCAAACCACTTGTAGCAGCAGTACCAAGTGAAAGAACTTTATCCTTTGGTATAGCAATATTATGTCTCAATGCATCATAAGCAGAATATTGATCCAGAGGAATAACTGTATTAAGACCATCGTTTCCACCATCAAGATAAATCACAACTAAAATTCTGTCGGTAAAAACGGCTGTCGTTTTCATAAGAGACTGAATTAAAGCCGAGTCCCTGGCTAGTGACTTTACGCCAAAACCATCTACAACTACTGGAAGAAGTAAGGAGGAGGCTGCGGTAAAAAATTCTCTACGCTTCATAAAATCTCAATTTAAAAAACATTGTATTCGGCCATCCGAAGGACATACCTCATTAATAATTCACATCGCCATCTGATTGCATTTTCAACTGCCGCATTTGTAGGATCTTTTCTATACAAATTCCATTCATAAGTCCAATCAGATCTTGGCTGATCAGTCATCATGATATGATCTGATATATAGTCTTTATGTGCGGGAACAAGTTCAGTTGCAAACAAATTCTTGGTAAAGCCATCCAGTACTTCTAAGCAAGTAATAGCAGCAGTACCTAAATCTGCAAAATTAGGCTGCAACGCTTTAACCATAGTTAAAAGATCTAATCCCAGAAGATAGCCAGGCTTAACAACAATTCCTCTGTACAATATAACATCTGCATAATAATTTCGAATTGATATGGTGGAAGCATTAATCCAGTTCTTAGAATATCCTGTCTGATAATAAGGTGTAAATCCAAATACAGTTGGCTGATCCAAAATGTTCATCTGCATATCAATAATAGAAGCTAATTGAAATTCCGTTATTTTACGAAATGGCAAAAACTCAGTAGCAGGATTAGGAATTGGCTGATTAAAATATCTTAATGTACCAACAACAATATCAACTGGAGATTTTATAATAACCCCTCTGTTTTGTTCATCATAAAATATCTGGCTGGTTAATAATTTTTCAAGTACAGGTTGAATCGCATAATTGTTTTGTGAACTGGAAAAAAAATTAGCCAAAGGTGTAATTACATTATCTTCAATAGCCTGCGTGACAGTAGGATTGACATACCATCTGTATAATTTCCTACAGATGAATTTAGGCGTGTGTGAATGACTCAGCAGCATCGTTACTAAATCATTTAATTCATCTCTTCCCGCATTAGCCCCAGATCGGCCTGTTATTGTAGTATTATTATAATATGAAGAAAAAACTTTATCCGTCGTGTCATGTCTGGATGGAGTAAAAACAGGATCAATTGATATGGAACCAACATTCGTGTGATTCGTACATTCCCATCCTGTAAGGACTCTCGCT
>Ga0247739_10000101_pt1 | contig 29122 bp, 22 predicted proteins | sample UWRJL058202B2_FD_180943 | JGI IMG/M metagenome (GOLD analysis project Ga0247739, IMG submission 180943) | Plant litter microbial communities from Arlington Agricultural Research Station in Wisconsin, United States - UWRJ-L058-202B-2 | ecosystem: Environmental > Terrestrial > Plant litter >...
ATGTTTGCATGCGGTTGTGTTTAGGGTGAATTATCATTAATGGATTGAAGCATGTTACCTAATTGGGTCGTGCACCGTTACCAGCTTGGTGCCATCCGGAAAGGTCGCCTCTATCTGTATCTCATGTATCATTTCAGGTATGCCTTCCATTACATCATCACGGGTGAGGATGGTAGCGCCATATTGCATCAGCTCGGCCACGGGTTTTCCATCTCTGGCGGCTTCTTGTAAATGGCTGCTGATAAGCGCTATGGCTTCGGGATAGTTTAGCTTTAAGCCACGTGCTCGTCGTTTTTCAGCCAATTCGCCAGCTAAAAACAGCAATAGTTTTTCCGATTCTCGGGGTGTTAAATGCATAATGTTTTTGTTAATGGTTTACTTGGCAGGCAACCGTAAGTCGGCGGATGAAGTTAAGGCAAGATTGAAACACAAAAAATCTTACTTTTCGTCCTCGCAACGATTAGTAGATGCGATAGTTGGTATCCTTAAATATTATGAAACAATTGTTGACTCCATGAAAAAAATCATCTTCCCCTTTTTTACTTTATTAATTATTACAGCCCACGCCCAAAAAGAAGTTCCGCTTTATGATGGCCCTATTGTCAATGCACATCCGTGTAACATAAAGGAAACTTGGCCTGCAAAAGGAAGGATAGCAAATGTTGTAGAGCCTAACCTAGCTGTGTTTTTGCCCGAAATAAGCGATTCTATGAAGACCGCCATCCTGATTTTTCCTGGCGGTGGTTATACCCGCCTGTCGATGGATCACGAAGGGTACGATGTTGCGAAAGAATTCAATAAGCACGGCGTAGCAGCTTTTGTGGTGAAATACCGTTTGCCCAACGATAGCTGCATGGAAAGTAAGGAACTTGGCCCGTTGCAAGATGCGGAGCAGGCCATTAAAAAAGTACGGGAGCACGCAAAAGAATGGAACTTAGATACCAGCAAAATCGGCATTATAGGTTTCTCCGCTGGAGGACATCTAGCTGCTTCACTAGGCACTCAGTTTAGCAGGGTATTGATTGAAAATAAAAACAATACAATCCTTCGTCCCGACTTTATGGTATTGGGTTACCCGGTTATTAGTTTTTCCGACAGCCTGATGCATCCTGGATCTCGAGCAAACTTGATTGGTAAAACACCTACTATCGAAAAAATCAAAGCTTGGAGCAATGAACTGTTGGTATCGCCGATGACGCCGCCTAGTTTTTTGATTCATGCAGCTGATGACAGAACCGTGAATGTTCAAAACAGCATTGTTTTTTATCAAGCTTTATTGGTAAACAAAGTGCCTTCCGAAATGCATATTTATCCGAAAGGTGGACATGGTTTTGGTATGAATAACGCAACCACAACCGATAAATGGTTTCCGCAAGTAATCCATTGGATGATGGCTGGGAAATGGATGACGGGCAATGTGGAGTGATGACCAACGCCGCTGCATTAATAGTTTGGAATCGGTTAGGTGGCCTGAGGAAAGCGTAACCGGCGCTTGTGGATACGGAGGCGTAAGCGTGAGGGATATTGGCAAATATTTCCCTAAAAGTCGAGACTTGCTAGCATGGGGGCATGCGCATTACGCATAGCTAAGCTTAGGTTTTCAGACCCCTGCGGAGTATGGACAATAGCCTGACACCGATGGCCGCTACTAAAGAATTGCATTTGAGGAACTAAGGCCAGCGGTGGCACGCCCAAACAAATATCAAGCAGCAAAGTATATTAATGCGATTTTTTAATTCAACTGTGGATCGATTGGGTAGTTGATGATGGGTTCATATTCTTTGCCCAACAACCGTACGGCATCTTTCCAAGCAATATCTGGATTTGGATGGAAGACCAACCGTTTGGTACCCATTGCTGTAAGCCAGCTTTTTTCAGCCAATTCTTCGTCAAGCTGGCCCTGGCTCCAACCGCTATAGCCTAGAAAAAATCGGATTCGGTCGGTGTCCAATGTACGGTTACGGATCATATCGATTACTTCTTGAAAGTCGCCACCCCAGTACATTCCGTCTGTAATTTCTTGTCCGTCCTTAATTTGTTGTGGCTGAGAATGGATGAAATGTAGCGTGTCTTTTTGAACAGGGCCACCGTAAAAAACGGGAATGGTAAAGCCTTCAAGGTCGGGAAGCAGTTGGTCGAGGGTTTGCTCGTAGGGCCTGTTCAAAACAAATCCAAAACTGCCTTCATCACGATGGTCGCACAAAAAAACAACGGTGCGCATAAAGTTGGGATCCTTTAAAAAGGGATCCGAAATCAAGATGGTGCCGGGTGCTGGTGTTATCATGATTTCAATGTACAAAGGGATTTGGAATGGAAAAAATTTTTTCAGGATTTTGCCAGATGTTTGGCGTAAAATGCTGCTTTTGCGCACTATAAATAAGGCATTTAAAGTTAATGACTGTTAAAAACCGTATAAAGTAGTTTGGCATTTGATTGATTGTAGAACTGGCTATGGAAAGCAGCTATTTTTGCACACACTTAATTTTTTGCATGAAGAAGATTTTACCTGTTATTATAATTCTTATTACCATTTCGATGATTGGGCTCACATATTTGCAGTTGACATGGTTTCAGAACTTGCTCCAGGTGAAACAAGAACATCTTAAAGAGCGAGGATTGGATGCAGTAATGACGGTTAGCAAAGATTTGAATGAATCTTATAGTCGATCAGCTTTTATAAGGAAGCCTAAAAATATATTGGACATGGGTGGTGAAAGCCCGATGGATTTGATGCAGCCTGCCACGATTTCTCAGCGGTTCCAATTGTACGAGATCAAACAAAAACTAGATAATGCATTTGCACAGGTTGGGCTTGGAAAGGTAAAATATGAATTTGTGATTGGGAAAAATACGGGAAGCACTTACGTAAATGAGATGATGTCGCCCGGCTATGCTACCAACCCTTATGATTCTTTGAAAGATTACCTGTTTGTTCAGTTTCTTTCGCCACCAAGTGGAAGTGTGGCAGAAAGCATGGTGCCGGATGAAATACTGGAAGTGGTCATTCCTGAATATAAAAAGCTTGTATTTACTTCCTCCTATATCGAATTAGGTGGGTCTGTCGTATTTATGCTTTTCATTATGTTCGCATTTTTCTTTACGGTTAGAGCCCTAATCAATCAAAAGAAATTGAGTGAGATCAAAAGCGACTTCATCAATAATATGACACATGAGTTTAAAACACCATTGGCTACGATTTCTTTGGCCGTGGATGCTTTACGCAATGAAAAGGTGATAAACGACCGGGAAAAACTAGGCTATTTCAGTGGCATTATCAAGGAGGAAAACAAACGCATGAACAAGCATGTGGAGACCATTTTGCAAGCTGCCATCCTTGAGAAACAAGAATTTCAGCTTAATAAAAAAGAAGTGCACGCACATGAGCTTGTACAAAAGGCTTTAGATAATCATCACTTACAACTAGAGGACAAGCAAGCGGTGGTTCAAATGAACTTGAATGCCAAGAACGACATGATTGAAGCCGATGAAATGCATTTTACCAACCTACTCAGCAACTTGATTGACAATGCCATCAAGTACTCGAAAGAGACATTAGAATTACGGATTACTACGCATAGCACAAGCCGTAACATGGTAATCCGAATAGAAGACAACGGTATTGGCATGAGCCGTGAATCGGTGAAAAGGGTGTTTGAAAAATTCTTTAGGGCCCATACGGGCAATGTTCATAATGTAAAAGGTTTCGGACTGGGCATGAGCTATGTACGAACCATAATCGATGCGCATAAGGGCCATATAAAAGTAGATAGTGTACTTGGCAAAGGAACCGGATTTACTGTGGAAGTTCCACTCTTAAAAAGTTAACCGATGATCTCAGAAGACATCGCAGGTCTGGAATAATTTAGTAATTTTTGAAATAGAGACTTGTATTTCATATGTAAGAGAGAATACAGGAAATTGAAGGGAGTGTTGCTTGAAAATATGTTTAATACTTAATCAAGGAGCTGTCTCCATAACTCAAAAACCGGAAATTGTTATCTAAAGCATAATCGTATATCTTTTTCCAGTCGGCTCCCACCAAAGCGGCAATTAATAGCAGCAGTGTAGATTGCGGTTGATGAAAGTTTGTGATCAATGCCTTCGCAATTTTAGTTTGATAACCCGGAGCAATCATTATTTGGGTTTTGGTAACCAATCTGTTTACTTGTTTTTTTTCCATCCATGTGAGCAAGGCGGTAAGGGACGTTTTTTTGTCAATCGAATATTGCATCAAATCATTATATACCTCCCACTGTTTTATTTCCGGGGCTTCCTCCATAGCTGGATTTACATATGCTTTTACACCCATCCAGTACAAACTTTCAATGGTACGCATGCTAGTTGTGCCAACAGGAATCACTTTTTCATGATTTATTAAGGTTTCGATGAATGACCTTTCTACGTCTATAAATTCTGCGTGCATGTCATGCCCGGCAATAGTTTCGCTTTTTACCGGCTTAAAAGTGCCGGCGCCCACATGCAACGTAACGTAAGCAGTGTGTATATTTTTTCTGGCCAGTGATTGCATGGTTTCTTGGGTAAAATGCAATCCTGCAGTTGGCGCCGCTACGCTACCATCTGTTTTGGCATAAATGGTTTGGTAACGGGTTTTATCTGTTTGGTTCGATGGCCTATGCAAATACGGCGGAATGGGCGTGTTGCCAAACTTTTCCAACGCACTTGAAAAATCCATGGTCGGGCTCCAAGTAAATTCAATTATAAACGTTTCTTCTCTTCTTTCAACCATTTCTGCTGTTAGGGCAGCCTGGCCTGTATCCATGATTTTCAATTTCCCTTGCTTCCACTTTTTTGCACCGCCTACTAAACACTGACATCTAATAACTCCTTCGGTTTTCATCGCCGTTGAAATGTCGCCGTATTCAGCACAAGGCTCTAGTATAAAAATTTCAATCTCTCCACCACTAGCCTTTTTGAATGTAAGCCTGCTTTGTATCACCTTACTATTATTGAAAACCAACAGCGCATCACTTGGTAAATAGGCTGTTATCTGTTTAAAGCAAGATTGAGAAATAGCTCCTTTGTCATAAATCAAGAGTTTGGACTCATCCCGGTTCTCTAATGGGGAGGTCGCAATTTTTTCGTCTGGTAAAGGATAAGAAAAATCGAGAATCTGTAAATCTTTAGGATGCATGTCTTGTACGTATGAGTGACACAAAAATAACCGGCAGCAACACAACTACTACCAAATCCTTATAGTTTATCGTTTTCAAGGTTTGCCATTGGGTAAGTAAATGACCGCCATGACTATACCACTGTTGCAAAACCAAGACACCAAAAAACCACACAAACCACAATGGTCTTTTGAGTAAACCAAAAACAGAGATAGTACAAACTGCTACAAACACTAAATGCCTTGTGGCAGATTCGCTAGGAACGGGGAAAAAATATCTATTAACGTGAAAGCATGCAAGTAGTGCAGCTAAGGCTGCGCATATATAAAAGAATAAATCGGTAGGCCTTTTGTTTCTCAAAAAGAAATATTTAACCCCTCAAAAATAGCTGGAAGCTTCTGAAATGGCCGATTATAAGTAATAAAAGTGCTTTGCTAGATTTTGATGATTATATAAATGAGTTTTGGCTACTTCAGATTGAACAAGATTGAACACGAATCTGGCTTAAAAAGCAGCTTCTTAAGAGAGAAACTCGACAACTTAAGCTAAAATCGATGTTTTCCACAAACATGCAAAATTTTTCTATTTTATATAATGCCCTTCGACATAGGCAGTTAGATATTCTTAAATTTTATATATCGCACCAAATGACAAGTTATCCACATGTAATGCACATCAATTCACACTCTTAGTGAACAAAATCAGCGCAAAGCCAATACAGGCCTGCATTTAGGCATGTGCAAAAGTTAACGCTTTCTAAATTAGGTTAGAAAGTGGGAAAAAGTGTTATTTTGTGTCGCTAAATGGTAATTTCAATCTGTTGATACAGTTTTTAGGCGAATATGAATCCACGCTCGATCAAAAAGGTCGATTCCTGCTTCCGGCGGGCTTTAAAAAGAAGCTTCCAGAAACGGGTGGAAACACATTTGTTGTAAACCGCGGTTTTGAAAAATGTTTGGCCCTCTATCCACAAGAAAGTTGGGATCCCATTTTTCAGCGCCTCGAGACACAGAATGATTTCGATCCAAAAATACGAGAGTTCCGCCGTTACTTTTTAAATGGTGCAACAGAAGTTGAATTGGATTCGGCCGGCAGGCTCAATTTGCCTAATAACCTGATTGAGTATGCGGGGCTTAAAAAAGATATCGTGTTAGTAAGTGCGCTCAACAAGATTGAGATATGGGATAGTAATACATACAAACAGTTCTTTGAATCCTTTTCGCCAAGCAATTTTAGTGAATTGGCAGCGCAAGTAATGGGCAACTCGGCAGCAGGTGTTGGTCTGTAGCAAATGAAATTTTGGCTGATAAGTCAATCATAAAAAATAGATCAACAAAATGGCAACAGATGAAACCAATTTGGAACTGGATAAAAGCGGTTCAAATAAAAACAACACAACGGATTATCATGTGCCAGTGATGCTGAACGAGGCGATTGACGGGCTAAACATTCAACCAAACGGTACTTATATAGATTGTACCATGGGCGGTGGTGGGCACACCAAGGAGATTTTGAAGCATTTAGGAGATAAAGGCAAATTGATTGCTTTTGATCAAGATGCTGATGCTGGCAAGAACGTCCCGAAAGATGAGCGGTTCATTTTTGTGCCACAAAATTTTCGACATCTTAATCGCTTTTTGAAATTGTATGATGGATTGCCAGCAGATGGTTTGTTGGCAGATTTGGGCGTAAGCAGTCATCAGTTTGACGAAGGGGATCGCGGTTTTTCTTTTCGATACGATGCGGCACTCGATATGCGGATGGATCAAAGGGGCGGGCGGACTGCAGCAGACATTGCTAACAGCTATAGCGCAGATCAATTGCAACAGATGCTTAGCATGTACGGTGAAGTAACGAATGCAAAAACGTTGGCTGCTGCGTTGGTCGATGCAAAAAAGCAAAGGCCATACAGAAGCATCCAAGATTTGCTGAATGTATTGTCGCCGATGGCAAAAGGAAATCCAAATAAGTATTACGCCCAAGTGTTTCAGGCATTTAGGATTGAGGTGAATGAAGAGATGGAAGCATTGAAAGAAATGCTCATGCAAATACCGCAGGCACTAAAGAGCGGTGGACGAGCTGCCATTATCACTTTCCATTCATTGGAAGACAGGATGGTAAAAAATTTCTTTAAACAAGGAAGTTTTGAAACCATTGAAGATGATCCGCTATTTGGGAGCCGGAAGGTTTCGCCGTTCAAAATTATTTCCAAAAAACCTATAGAACCAACCGATAAGGAATTGAAACAAAATCCACGTTCGCGTAGCGCAAAGCTTCGTGTGGTGGAGAAGGTGTAAGTCATAAGTCATAAGTCATAAGTCATAAGTATAAAAGTAATAAAGTTGGACGCACTGAATAAACTAAGAAAGAAAAAATGGAAGCAGCTACTGCAATATCAGTGGATTGTGAAGCATTTGCCTTTTTTTCTATTTCTGGCATTGCTAGCTGTGGTGTACATCGCCAACGGTCACTTGGCCGATAAAACGATACGGAACATCGCAACTGCCAACAAGGATTTGAAACAGCTGCAATACAAACACAAAGTTTTAAAAGCGGAAGTGATGTATCGCAGCAAGGAAAGCGAACTGGTAAAATCGGTGGAGCCGCTAGGGTTAAAAAGATTGGAAACACCACCAGTTAAAATAACAGACAGTTTAAACTAAGAGGAATTGAGTAGGCACTAACATAATTATCAAATAACCCATTAACACACACTAAAAATAGAAATACGGTTAACACCATCAATGGACATAAAAAAAGACATATTAATTCGTACTTATTTGGTGTATATCATCATCATATGTTTTGCAATGGCCATTGCTGGTAAAGCTATTTATACACAGCAAGCCCAAGGCAAATATTGGCGTGCCATGGCAGATACGGCCCATAACCGCACTGAGATTATTACCGCCGAAAGAGGATCTATCTATGCTGAAGATGGAAGTGTCTTAAGCACATCGATTCCAGAATTTGATGTCTTCGTCGATTTTGCTGCCGATGGTTTGCGCAATAAAAATGGTCTTCTTTTCAAGGAAAACTTGGATTCTTTGGCCTATTACATGGCTGACCTTTTTAAGGATGAAACGGTTGGTACTTATAAAAAAGAGTTCCAAAAAGCTTATGATCAAGAAGACCGTTATTATTTGTTTAAAAGAAAAATTAGTTTCCAGCAATGGGAGGCAATGAAGAAGTTTCCATTGATCAGGCTGGGCAAAAACAAAAGTGGGTTCATCGCCGATGTTCGCATGAAACGGTTGAACCCATTTAGGCTATTTGCAAATCGCACCATTGGCTTGGCACGAGATAGCAATAAAGTTGGATTGGAAAAAGCTTACGACACATCTCTGTCTGGAGAAAATGGGGAACGTTTAGTGCGGTACGTTTCTGGTGGCGCTGCTATTCCAATTGATGGCAGTGATGTAGAAGCGGAAGATGGTCATGATATTATTACCACACTTGATATAGCCATCCAAGACATTGCGGAGCAAGCCCTTTATAAGATGATGGTTGGTAATAGTTGCGAACACGGCACCTGTATCGTAATGGAAGTAAAAACAGGAAAGATAAGAGCCATTGCAAATTTGGGACATATAAAAGACAGTACATATTGGGAAGATTATAATTATGCTATCTCAACCACGGAACCGGGTTCCACATTTAAGCTGGCTACTATGATCAGCGTGTTAGAAGATGGCTACGCAAATCTCAATTCGCCTGTTGATCTAGAGGGTGGAAAGTGGACGGTAGCTGGTGAAACAGTGTACGACTCTGAAGTACACGGATTGCATCAAACAACGGTGCAGCATGCTTTTGAGCACAGTAGCAATGTAGGGATGGCAAAATTGGCTTATGCGAATTATTACAATCAACCCGCTAAATTTTTAGAGCATTTGCACAAGTTGAACTTTGATACCATTACAGGAATTGACCTGCCGGGAGAAGTGAGGCCAACCATCCATAAACCAGGTTCCAAATACTGGAGCCGAACCACCTTGCCTTGGATGGGCTTCGGTTATTCATTGGCAGTAAGTCCGCTACAAACGCTAACGTTATATAACGCTGTAGCCAATGGTGGCAAGATGATGAGGCCTTATTTGGTAAGTGCGATTGTAAAAGATGGTGAAGTAATCAAGCAGCAACAGCCTACAGTAGTGCACGAAAGCATTTGCAGTAAGCAAACATTAGATCAATTGAATATTTGTTTAGAAGGCGTTGTGTTAAATGGAACTGGTCATAAATTGAAGTCCGATGCTTATCGTTTCGGTGGAAAAACAGGAACGGCATTGGTTGCTGACAAAGGAATCACTTACAAGGACAAAGTTTATCAATCGTCTTTCGCTGGTTTTTTCCCAATGGAAAATCCACAATACAGTTGCATCGTCGTCATCCGCAACCATGCGCATGCTGCAAGGTTTTATGGTGCCGATGTTGCTGGTCCGGTTTTTAAAGAAGTGGCAGACAAACTTTTTGGAATGAAGGTGCAGCCTACGTTACAGCAAGCTGCCTCTATGAAAAAAGATAGCAGTCTATATCAATTCGCCTCAGCTACTTCTACTGCCAAAAACGTGATGCGGAGCATGGGGATGCAGTGGTCTGATTCAACTTCGGGCAAAACAAAATCAAGCATTATTGCCACCGGCAAAAATTATAATATAATGATGCGGGGTGTAGCGCCAGGAACCAACAAAATGCCAATGGTTAAAGGCATGATGTTGCACGACGCCCTGGCCTTGTGCGAAGAGGCCGGATTAAAAACCACGATTCGTGGAAGCGGTAGGGTGGCTACACAATCCATTGAAGCAGGCACGCCCATTACAAAAGGGCAAACCATCCACATGGAGCTAGGACAGCTAGCTATTTCGTTGGAACCTAAAATAGAAGAAAAGAAAATAAGTGATAAAGTAAATGGGCCAAAAGCGCCAAAACGCAATAAACCTGTAACCACCAAAAGATGAGCGCTCAACTAAAAGATATATTATATAAAGTTCGACTACAATCTGTGTTCGGCAGCACGGATGTGGAAGTGCGTTCATTGTGTATTGACTCGAGAAAAGTAACTACTGGGGCGTCTTTCATCGCAATCGTAGGCGCAGCAACTGATGGTCATAAGTTCATTGAGATAGCCATAGAAAAAGGTGCGACGTCCATTGTATGTCAAATAATGCCAGCACAATTAAAGGCAGGCATTACTTACGTACAAGTTCAAAATACCAATGAAGCAGTGGCCTGGATGAGCCATCATTTTTATGGAGAGCCTTCTACAAAAGTAAAATTGGTGGGTGTTACAGGTACAAACGGAAAAACGACGATCGCAACCTTGTTGTTCAAGTTGTTTTCTTCACTCGGCTATCAGTGCGGACTGATTTCAACGGTGCAAAATCAAATTGGCGAACAAATTATCCCAACAACGCATACCACTCCAGATGCCATCAGTTTGAATGAGCTGATTCACCAAATGGTAGAGGCTGGCTGTAGCCACGTTTTTATGGAAGTGAGCAGTCATGCAATACATCAGCATCGCACAACAGCGCTCGATTTTGATGGTGGCTTGTTCAGCAATATCACGCATGATCATTTAGATTATCATAAAACATTTGATGAATATATAACTGTAAAAAAGCGCTTTTTTGATGGCTTGAAAGAACAGGCATTTGCAATAAGCAACTTGGACGACAAACGCGGAACGGTGATGTTGCAAAACACAGCTGCCTACAAATATTACTACAGCCTTCGTGATCTTGCTGATTTCAAAGGGAAGATTATTGAGAACAGTTTGCTAGGGTTAGTGATGGATGTAAACGGTTTGGAAGTTCACTTTCGAATGATTGGTGAATTCAATGCATATAATTTATTGGCAGTGTATGGTGCCGCTATTTGTTTGGGAGAAGATAAAACCCTTGTACTGCAAATATTGAGCAACACCACTGGCGCAGAAGGAAGATTTGATTATACCATTTCAATAAAAGATAAAGTGATAGGCATTGTGGATTACGCACATACGCCTGATGCGCTGTTGAATGTTTTAGCAACCATAAAGAAACTAAAACAGGGGCACGAACGCGTAATTACGGTGGTAGGCTGCGGTGGCGATAGGGATAAAACCAAGCGACCAGTAATGGCCGAGGTTGCATGCGAATACAGCGACAAAGCCATCCTTACCAGTGATAATCCACGTACCGAGGAACCGCAACAAATATTGGACGATATGGTGGAAGGCATGCTGTCGCAACACAAGCGGAAATCGGTTTGTATTTTAGATAGGAGGGAAGCAATTAAAACCGCGGTAGATATGGCGCAACCAGATGATATTGTTTTGATTGCCGGAAAAGGACACGAAAAATACCAAGATATAAAAGGGGTGAAACAACACTTTGACGATAAAGAGGAGTTATTAAAAATGTTTGAATTGTTCGGAAAATAATGTGATGCCGAGCAATAGTGGATTGGAAAATTATTAAAACACACACATAGAAAATGTTATATTATTTATTTGATTGGTTACAAAAGGAGTTCAATGTAAGCGGTACTGGGTTGTTCCAGTTCATCACGTTCCGTGTGGCATTGGCTGTTATTTTGTCGCTCATCGTTTCCATGTGGGTGGGCAAGCGTATTATCCGCGGCCTTCAAAAATTACAGATCGGGGAATCAGTGCGTGAGTTGGGTTTACCAGGCGAAGTGGATAAGGCGAATACGCCAACTATGGGTGGGTTCATTATTTTATTGGCCATTTTAATTCCAACCTTGTTGTTTGCCAAATTGAGCAATGTCTATATCGTTTTAATCTTGTTGGTAACCGTATGGTGCGGCGGTATTGGGTTTGTTGATGACTATTTAAAAATTAAAGCAAAGCGCAAAGCGAAAGCAGAAGGGCGTTCCTATAAAAAAGCTGACTCGGATGGATTGGCTGGCAAGTTTAAAATTGTAGGCCAAGTGGGCATTGGTTTAATAGTTGGGGTCACTTTATATTTTAATCAATTTGTATGGGTCGAAAGGGAAGTGTATAAATCCAATCAAGCAGATTCATTACGTGCTGGTGAAGTTTATAAAGGTGAATCCAGAAAAGTGATCGACGGCGTGGAGCATCGGTTTGTAAAGGTCAAAACGGCAATAACTACCATCCCTTTTGTAAAGAATCATGAGTTCAATTATTCCAAGTTGCTTCCAAAAAGCATGGAGCAATACACATTCATACTTTATATACTAGTTGTTATATTTATTATTACGGCTGTTAGTAATGGGGCCAATATTACGGATGGATTGGATGGGCTGGCAACGGGAACATCTGCCATTATTGGGGTAGGGCTCGGCTTGTTTGCCTACGTCAGCGGGAATATAAAATTTGCGGAATATCTAAATATTATGTACATACCTAATTTGGGCGAACTGTCCATTTTTATCGGGGCTTTCATTGGTGCATGTATTGGGTTCCTCTGGTTCAATTCGTTTCCAGCGCAAGTTTTTATGGGCGATACAGGCAGCTTGGCTCTGGGCGGCATCATTGCATCTTTGGCCATCATGGTTCGGAAGGAGTTATTGATTCCAATTTTTTGCCTCGTGTTTTTTGTAGAGTTATTGAGCGTAATGATACAAGTAAGCTACTTTAAATATACAAAGAAGAAATATGGAGAAGGTAAGCGGGTCTTTTTGATGAGTCCACTACATCACCACTATCAAAAGCTCGGTTATCATGAGAGCAAGATAGCAACACGGTTTTGGATTATCACGATCATCTGCATGGTGCTAAGTGTAATTACTTTGAAAATGAGATAGGAAAGGTTTGAGGTAAAAAGGTTTAAGGAGAAATAAATATCTCCTATATCAATTTGAAAATTAAATATTAAATGGAACATAAATTTATCATACTTGGAGGAGGCGAAAGCGGTGTTGGCTCAGCGTTACTGGGCAAGCAGCAAGGGTATGATGTATTTGTAAGCGATGGAGGAGAATTAAAAGATATATATAAGGTAGAATTAAAGGATGCTGGCATCGAATTTGAAGAAGGCGGTCACACAATGGAAAGGATACTGGAAGCGGATGAGATTATGAAAAGCCCGGGCATCCCAGAAAAAACTGCGGTGATGCAGGCTATCCGCTCAAAAGGTATCGAGGTTATCAGTGAATTTGAATTGGCCTATCGGTTCAAGGGTGATAGCAAAATTGTTGGCATCACTGGCAGTAATGGAAAGAGCACCACCACGGCATTGATTTATCATATATGTATAATTGGTGGTATGGATTGCGCTATGGTTGGCAACATTGGCTATTCCATTGCAAAGCAAATGGCAGAAGATCCCAAGCCTTTGTACATAGCAGAAATAAGCAGTTTTCAATTGGACGATATAAAAACCTTCAGGCCTGAAATAGCCGTTTTGGTTAATATCACCGAGGATCATCTGGATAGATACGATTACGATTTTAAGAAATATATACATTCTAAGTTTAAAATTATTGAACATCAAACGGCAGAAGACTTTTTTGTGTACTGTGCCGATGATCCCGTAACAATCGAATACCTGCCAACTTATTTAAAACATTCAAAAACCCTCCCCTTTTCTATGAACGAACAACCATCAGAAGGTGCCTATATTAGAGAGAACGAAATGATTATCCGTGTGCACGACGACCGTGAAGATATGCGAATGAACATCTACGACTTTGCTACAGAGGGCCGTCACAACCAATACAATAATATGGCAGCAGGAATAACCGGTGCAACGCTGGGCATCAGGAACGATAAGATCCGCGAAGCGATGGAGACCTTTGAAAGTCTGGAACATCGCATGGAGAAAGTGGCTACCATAAAGGGAGTGGCATATATCAATGATAGCAAAGCCACCAACATGAACAGCACTTGGTTTGCGCTAGAAAGCATGACGAAGCCCACGGTCTTGATTCTGGGCGGTGTGGACAAAGGCAACGATTACTCATTGATAGAAGACCTTGTAAAAGAAAAAGTCAAGGGTATTGTTTGCTTGGGTAAAAACAATGAAAAAATACATGCGGCTTTCGATAGCATTTTATCACATATTTCAGATGCAGGTTCGGCGCAGGAGGCAGTTGATATCGCTTATAGTTGGGCACAAAAAGGCGATGTGGTTTTGCTAAGCCCTGCGTGTGCAAGTTTCGATTTGTTCAAAAATTATGAAGACCGCGGCAATCAATTCAAAGAAGCAGTGAAGAAATTATAACCGATTTATCTAATTAAAAATTGAGCCTGTTTCTAAAAAGAAACTAGGGATATGGAAACAATACGCAACATAGCAAACGAAATCAATTTACCCTTCTTTACAACAAAGGATGGTGGCAAGCTTTATCGTGGAGATAAGGTTATTTGGAGCATCGTTTTGTTGCTGGTATTGGCAAGTTTACTGGTGGTTTATAGTAGCACAGGTTCTTTGGCATACAAACACAACAAGGGCAATACGGAGTTTTACCTTTTCAAACAAATGGCCTTTATTATTGGTGGCGTATTGATTATATATTTTGCACATCGTATCAATTACACCATCTATAGCAAAGTGGCTTTATGGCTTTATTTGGTCAGCATGCCATTGCTGTTGTACACTTTGTTTTTTGGTTCTCAATTGAATGAAGCCAACCGTTGGATACGCTTGCCCATATTAAATATGACCCTTCAAACCAGTGATATGGCGAAACTGGGATTGTTTATGTTGTTAGCTCGCCAGTTGAGTAGGAAACGAGATGTGATAACAGATTTTAAGAAAGGGTTTTTGCCACTGATGGCGCCTGTAGCACTTACATGCTTGTTGATAGCTCCAGCCAATTTATCTACTGCATTGTTGGTAGGCGCTACTAGTTTGATCATCATGTTTATGGGACGGGTGCAAATCAAACATATATTATTGGCTATTGGTGTGGCGGCTTTGCCCATCATTGTTTTAATAATGATGGCAGTTGGAACGCATAAAGCAAACGCTAATAATACGCAGCAAAATGAAATGTCTTCCAAAGCTAAATCTTACGGTCGGGTAGGTACTTGGGTACGTAGGATACAAGATTTTATATATACGAAGAATGATGCAAGTCCGTACCAGGTGCAGCAAGCAAAAATTGCTATCGCCAAAGGCGGATGGATTGGATTAGGTCCAGGAAATAGTGAGCAACGTAACTTTTTGCCGCACCCATATAGTGATTACATCTATGCCATCATCATTGAGGAGTACGGCATGATTGGAGGGGTTTTTATCTTGTTTATTTACCTGGTTTTCTTGCATCGCTGCATACGATTGTTTAGGAAGTGCCCGTATGCGTTCGGTGCATTTTTGGCCTTGGGTTTAAGTGTGAGTTTGGTGATACAGGCCATGGCTAATATGGCTGTAAACGTTGGATTATTTCCAGTAACAGGGGTAACGCTACCGTTGGTAAGTATGGGAGGTACATCGTTTTTATTTACATGTTTTGCTATCGGTATCATTTTAAGTGTAGCGAGAAACGTAGAGCAAATGGAAGGAAAGGCGGATGGTACGGAAGCGGTGGTGGGTGCTTAGCATAAAGACTAGGACGCAGTTTAATGAAGGCTGATTTGAATTAATTATTAAAAAGTAAATATGAATGGGTCAAGTACTTGGTGCTTTGGTTTTGTCTCAGTACCAAATACTTCATCCTAAATACTAAAAAGTGGGTAAAAAATTTATCATAGCAGGTGGAGGTACAGGTGGCCATATTTTTCCGGCCATTGCGATAGCCAATGCGTTAAAACAAAGGCTGCCCGATGCTGAATTTTTATTTGTAGGTGCCAAGGGTAAAATGGAGATGGAAAAAGTGCCACAAGCTGGCTTTAAGATAGAGGGTTTGGATATAGCTGGTTTTAACAGAAGTTCTTTGATTAAAAATATTGGATTGCCTTTTAAATTAATAAAAAGTTTTTTTCAAGTAAAAAAAATCATCAACAATTTTCGACCTGACGCAGTGATTGGTGTGGGCGGTTATAGCAGCTTTCCGGTATTGCGGTCGGCGCAGGCAAAAGGTATCCCTACGTTTATTCATGAGAGCAATGCTTTTGCGGGTAAATCGAATATGTTGTTGGGCAAAAAAGCCACCAAGGTTTTTGTGGCAACCAGCGGTATGGAAAGGTTTTTTCCTGCAGGAAAAATTGCTGTAACGGGAAATCCTGTTCGAAAGGCCATCACCGAGATGCGTGTTTCTAAGGAAGATGCTTTAGCCTTTTTTGGATTGGATATCTCGAAAACAACCATTCTTTCCATTGGTGGAAGTTTAGGTGCCAATTCCATTAACCAAGCTATTAAAACCGGTTTGGATAAAATATTGGACAATGACCTGCAGCTGATTTGGCAAACCGGAAAATCATTTGCCACCGAAGCTGTAACAGCTACTAATAACCGTACTGGTATATGGACAAACGAGTTTATTAAAGAAATGGATAAAGCTTATGCCGCTGCGGATATCGTAATCAGTAGGTCGGGGGCCATGAGCGTAGCTGAATTGTGTGTAGCAGGAAAGCCAACTGTTTTTGTGCCCTATCCGTTCGCAGCAGAAGATCATCAAACCTTCAATGCAAAAGTGTTGGTGGATGAACAAGCTGGCAAGATGATCAAAGATTCGGATGCGAGTGCCTTGTTGGTGGATTCGGCCATTACCCTTGCAAAGAGCAAAAAAATGCAAGAGACATTTGGAACAAATATTTCGAAACATGCGGTGCGAAATGCAGACGAAGTAGTAGCGGATGAAATTATAAAAAGCCTGACCTAGTCAGCGTCGATTAAAAAGAACATGATAAAATTGAATGATATAACGAACGTTTATTTTGTTGGTGCCGGTGGCATCGGGATGAGTGCTGTCGAACGGTTTTTTATCAGTCGTGGGGTAAAGGTGAGTGGGTACGATAAAACTGAAACGCCACTGACCAAGCAATTGACACAAGAAGGCGTGGATATACACTTTATAGATGACTTGGAATCGCTTGACAAGGATGCTCAATTAGTGGTTTATACCCCGGCAATCCCCAAGCAACATCTTGGTCTTAATTGGTACAGGGACAACGGATATGAAGTGGTAAAACGGGCGGATGTATTACAGATTATAACAGAGAATTCTTTTAATATATGTGTGGGCGGCACGCATGGTAAAACCACCATTAGCTCTATGATTGGGCATGTATTGCGCCATACAGGTTTTGGTTGTAATGCTTTCTTGGGCGGCATTGCTGTTAACTACAACAGTAATTTTTGGGGTGATAAAAATAATGTATGTGTGGTGGAAGCCGATGAATATGATAGAAGTTTTCATAAGCTTAGTCCTGATATAGCGGTGGTAACATCCATGGACGCTGATCACTTGGATATTTATGGCACTGCAGAAGCCATGCAAGATGCGTTCGTAGAATTTGCGGAAAAAACAAAGCCAGGCGGCTTGTTGATTCACAAAAATTCGTTGAGCAGGTTGCAACAAGCAAAAGTGGATCATCAACTAACGTACGGTTTGCATGATACAAGAGCCGATATCTATGTAACTGCTATTCGCACAAGCGATGGTAGTTATTGGTTCGACGGTGTAATAAAAGGAGAAATAATTAAAGATATAAACCTGAATGTAGGCGGTCTACATAATGTTGAAAATGTGCTGGTGGCTATTGCGGTGGCGAAACATTTGGGAATAGATGACCATAAAATAAAAGCCGCCGTAGCGGATTTTAAAGGTGTAAAAAGAAGGTTTGAATATGTGGTTAAAAATGCTGACCATGTGGTGATTGATGATTATGCACACCATCCAGAGGAACTGAATGCATTGATCAGTGGAGCAAGAAGTGTTTTTCCAGATAGAAAGATGACGGTCGTTTTTCAGCCACATCTTTTTAGTCGAACACGAGACTTAGCAGATGGTTTTGCGGCCGCCTTGGACAAAGCAGACGAAGTGATATTGCTGCCCATTTATCCCGCAAGGGAATTACCTATGGAAGGCGTAACCAGTAGCATGATAGAAGAACGGATGCAAAACAACAGCAGGCAATTAATGGAAAAGGAAGCGATGGTGGCTTGGGTAGCAAAAAATCAACCAGCACTATTAATTATGGCCGGAGCCGGCGACATCGATGCGCTGGTTAAAGTAGTGGCGGAGAAATTAAAAATTAAAAATTGAGTCATATATAAGCAGGGTTGGTTCTAACTCATAACTCTTAACTATCAACTCTTAACTATCATAAACATGCAACTCAAACGTAGACCCAAATTAAAACGCATCCTTCGGGTGGCCTTATGGTCATTTGTAGGCGTGGGTTTGTTTGTGTTGTTGTTGAGTGCCATGTATCGCAATGACGAGTTGAAATGTACTGGGGCTGAAATATTTATTGATGGATATAACCACGAAATGTTCATCAGCGAACCGCAAGTGCAATCGATGCTAGAAAAGGAGCTTGGTAAAAAAATCAAAGGGATGACCTTGGAGAAATTAGAATTGCGAAAATTAGAAAATTCTTTACAGCGCAATGCATGGATCAGCAAGGCGCAAATGTATGTGGACAATCAACAAGTACTGCACGTGAATATTGGCGAGCGCATGCCTATAGCAAGGGTGTTTACCAAATCAGGCATCAGCTTTTATTTGGATTCATCACGGGTGATATTGCCTTTGAGTGATAACGAAGTTGCAGACGTTCCGGTATTTACAAATCTACCCGATAAAGCAAGCGGCAAGCAAAGTTCAAAAGATAGTTTGCTCTGGAGCCAAGTAACAAATATTGGAAAATATATTAAAAGTGATTCGTTTTTATTGATGCAGATTGGTCAGATAGATATCACACTAAAAGCTGATTTTATCATGTATCCGGCTATTGGAAATCATACTATCATTTTCGGAAAGGCGGATCATTATGAAAACAAACTAAAACGCTTGTCTACGTTTTATAAAAAATTATTTGGACAAGTAGGATTGAACAAATATGAAACTATCGACTTGCGGTACGAAAAGCAAATTGTGGCAACACTAAGAGGAAAGGCAGAAGGTAGGGTGGACTCCATTGCGGCTATGCGAACATTCGAAACCTTGGTCAATAGGATTGTGGATGAAGCAAACGATACCACATTGAAAATGCCAACCGCTACAGATGCCAAGCCGAAACCGGAAGAAGTGGTTGCTCGAAACATGAATGATGTAGGAGCAAACGATCAGCCCGCTGAACAAGAAACAACAGCGCCCGTTAAGCAGCCAACTAAACAACCGGTTACGGTTACAACCACACGTACAACCAACACGGTACCGCAAACACCGAAGCCTAAGCCAATACAACAGAAAATAAATAATAAACAAAAACCGGTTCAGCAAGCTCCAACAAAGAAACCAGATAAGCCAAAGCCAGTAGTAAATAGCAATAGTAGCAACAAGCCCAAGCCCATTCAAAATAACACCAAGCCGAAGCCAAAACCTACTACTGACAATAGTAAGCAGCCAAAAGCTGTGATGCCAAAAACAAATGATTATTAATATTAAAATAAAGATGAAATCAAGTCGTTAGGAGATACAAGTGGGAATGGATATAAAATAACTAAAATACAAAACAACTAAAACACAATCAATATGACAAACACCCATCAAAACCCAATCATTGTGGGGCTTGATATCGGCACTACCAAAATAGCTGCCATAGCAGGTCGCAAGAATGAGTACGGCAAGCTGGAAATACTTGGCTTTGGTAAGGCCAATTCCAGTGGTGTGCAGCATGGTCAAGTGCTGAACATCGACGCCACCGTACAGGCAGTGCACCAGGCCATGCAGAACATGCATGCCTCCAACCCGGATCTTGAAATTAGCGAAGTGTATGTTGGCATTGCCGGCCATCATATAAAGAGCTTGCAAACCCGTGGCGATCTAGTTCGCAAATCAGAAGAGGAAGAGATTCGTCAACACGAAATTGAACAGTTGATTGCTGATCAACGGAAAACTTACATTCCCGCAGGCGACCAGATCATTGATGTGATACCGCAGGAATTTAATGTGGACAATTACCAGAACATCAAAAATCCAGTAGGACATAACGGTGTTAAACTTGGTGCCAATTTCCACATCATTACTGGCGATAGAAACGCAATCCGTAATATTACCCGAGCTGTTAATAAAAGTAATTTACAAATAAAAGACCTCGTATTGCAGCCCTTGGCCAGTGCCGATGCAGTAATGTGCGAGCATGATATGGAAGCAGGTGTAGCTATCTTGGATATTGGTGGTGGCACCAGCGATCTTGCTATCTTTTCAGAAGGAATTTTGAAGCATACTGCTGTAATCCCTTTTGGCGGAGAGAACATCACCAACGATATTAAAATGGGATTGAGCGTACTGAAAACACAGGCCGAACAAATGAAGGTACAGTTCGGTAGTGCTTTAAGCGATGAGGCTAAGGCCAATGCTTTTATCACCATTCCAGGCATCCGAGGCATGTCTCCAAAAGAAGTAAGTGTTAAAACTTTGGCCCAGATTATACAGGCCCGCATGAGCGAAATTCTTGACTTTGTAACCTACCATCTTAAAACCGTTGGTATGGATAGCAAGCAGCTCAATGGCGGTATAATCCTTACTGGTGGCGGTGCACAGTTGAAACATTTATTACAATTAACTGAATATTCAACCGGCCTTAATGCGAGAGTGGGTTATCCCAACGAGCATTTGGCAGCAGGTCATGTAGATGAATTGAGCAAGCCCATGTACAGTACTTGTATTGGTTTAATATTGAAAGGTTACAACGACTTTGAACACAATCGCAAACAATTCAAGGATCAATATAAAAAGGTGGAAGTACCAGAGGAATTTAAAAGGGAACTCACTAAAGAAGAATTGTACGTCGAGGAAACGCCTGCAGTAAAAGCAAGAAACATAAAACGGAACGGTATTTGGAGCAAGCTGCGGAACAGTTTATACGACCTGTTCAAAGAGGAAGAAGAAGACGCTGAATTCAAGTAACGAAAGCCCCGGTTCTTTCTGTTAAAAACAAAAGAAAACAACTGGGGTGAAGTTTTCATATATAAATTGCACTATAACTTACTTACTAACCTGATTTGATTTAACCAGTCTTTGTTTCTTCTGTCGTTCGCCGAACGAGCTTGGATAAAGACACAAAAATTTTACTACTATGATTCACTTTGATATGCCTCCAATGAGGTCCAACATCATTAAAGTTTTGGGTTTTGGTGGCGGTGGCAGTAATGCTGTTAACCACATGTACAAACAGAATATTGAAAATGTTGATTTTATTATATGTAATACCGATGCGCAATCTTTAGCAACTAGCGATGTGCCCATTAAGATACAACTAGGCCCGCATCTTACACAAGGTTTGGGTGCTGGTGCAAACCCTGAAGTAGGTAAACAAGCTACGGAAGAGAGCTTGGAAGAAATCCGCCGGATGCTGGAAGTGAATACCAAAATGGCCTTCATCACCGCAGGTATGGGTGGTGGTACGGGTACAGGTGGTGCGCCTGCTATTGCAAAGGTTTGTCGTGAAATGGGTATCCTTACTGTTGGTATCGTAACTACGCCTTTCGGTTTTGAAGGTCCTAAACGTATGAAGCATGCGCAAGCTGGTATCGATGAGCTGAAACTGCACGTGGATACTTTGTTAGTGATAAATAATGATAAGTTACGCCAACAATATGGTAACTTAAAAATGAAGGAAGCTTTCCAAAAAGCGGATGATGTTTTGGCTACTGCAGCTCGTTGTATTACCGATATCATTAATTCTATTGGTCAGATCAACGTCGATTTCGCAGATGTTTGCACCGTTATGAAGGATGGTGGTGTTGCCATTTTGGGTAGTGCTATTACCGCTGGTGAAAACCGTGCCTTGCGTGCTATCGAAGAAGCCATCAACTCTCCATTGCTCAACGATAACGATATCCGTGGTGCCAAATGGATCTTGCTTAATATCACTTCAGCCGAAGGCGAATTTGAGTATACCATGGATGAGGTAGATGCCATACAGTCTTATGTTCGCTCTCAAACGGGTGATGATACCGACGTTATTTTGGGCATCGGTTACGACTCTAATTTGAGCGATCAATTGGGTGTAACCATTATCGCTACCGGCTTTGGTCACAAGGATCCGTTTACGCCAATTACTGCTCCTAAAAAACAACCTCTCGTTGTAGTAGAAGCACCGAAACCAGAAAAAGTTATCATCGGTGTATTGGGCGAAAATCAACCCACCACAAGTGCTGATCAACCAGATATGACAACGTTGCCAATCGAGAATGCAAATCCTTTGGCACCTATCTTAATGGAGAATGTTCCAGCACCAAATATCGTTGAGCCTATCCGTCAAGAAGAAAATGTGGAACCAGTTTTCATGATGTTGAGCGATGCAAAAAATGAACCAGCAACGGTACAACCAGCGGCCGAAGAAATTAAGCCGAAGGAATATATTAAAGCGGAACCTTTAGAGTTGCAGTTCACGTTAAAAGAAGAGCCAATACTCGATGGAGATGCCATTCGTAACGAATTGGAATCGACCGTTAAGTTCTTGGCTAGGCCGTCACAAATTTATGTAGCGCCACCTGCACAACCCGTCGTGAACGAAGTGGAAGAAACCATTGCGCAGCCAATACAAGAACCTGAACAGCCAATCGTGTTGGAAATAAGGACACCAGAAGAGCCGAAGAAACAAGAACCCAAAAAAAGCATTTTTGGTGATGATGATTCTTTTGACATGTCCATGGTTGTAAAAGATGAGAACGAACCTATCAAGATGGAAACCAGGCCCAACAATCCTTTCAAGCAACAACCACCTGCTGTGGCAGCATCTTTCCCAACTGAAATGAGCGAGGAAGAAGAGCAAAAACGTAGGGCGCAAGAAAGGGTCGACAAAATAAAAAAATTGCGTAACCTCAGTTTCAATTTCAACGCTTCGGATCCAAACAACGAATTCGAACAAGTGCCTGCATACATGCGTAGGGAATACGACCTGCACAACAGCATTGCCAATGTAGAAAATTTCTATAGTCGTGCACAGGTAAAAACAGATGATAAAGATCAAACATCCATCAGCACCATCAATACTTTCTTGGACGGCAAAAATCCAGATTGATTTAGTTGATGAAAGATTGTGTTTTAGTTATAAAAGCCCTCGTCTTTATTGACGGGGGTTTTTATTTCATAATAGTCTTTTGTATGTAAGCTTTATTTTTATATACGCTTATAATTCAATGTTTTTCGTTTTTTGGTAACGAACATTTATTCAATGTGGAACTGAAGTGGCGACGCTCCGTTCAACAGTGGGGCTTTGAGGGTCTTTGGTATCCTCAGGCACGTCCGTATTTCAATACCACTATTCGTAAATGTTTAATATGCAAGTCCTATCAAATAATACCAAGCATCTTTCGCAAAAGTTATATGTTTGAGTTACTTCTTTTTTTGCCCTGATGCATTGTAGCCTTATCACCCGAAATAGACACTTGATATGCTATCTGCTGCTCAAAGATTATCTTCGTTCCTATGTTCAAATCTGCAGGAATAACATTTGTAAGCAAGTTGGTAGTTGCTATTATCAACTTTGGCATAATTATCCTGTTATCGCAGTTGTTGGGTACACAAGGCAAGGGACAATGCAGTTTATACCTAGTCATTTTTTCTACAGCGCTCATTGCATGCGAATGTATTAGTGGTGCCACAGTTGTCTATTTATTATCTAAATTTAGTTATCGAAAAATATTGACTGTTTTTTATATATGGAGTATTCCTGCGAGCTGTGTGGTCGGTTTCTTGTTTTATATACTGGGCAAGATTAATGCAAGTGAGTTGCTATACATTGTGGTAATCTGTTGGCTTAATGCAGTTGTTTCCATCCATCAAATGATAGTATTGGGAAAACAACGAATGGACCTTTTTAATCTGCTTAATATTGTTCAAGCAGTATTTTCTATATTGTCTATTTGGATATGTTTCAAATACATAGATGCTTCTACTTTGCATTATTTGCAAGCACTCCTTATTGCTTGGGGTGCTACATTTTTAATTGGCTTATTACTGGTTTTTCGTTTTAAAGATGATAAACCGGATACAAGTTGGTCGTTGGTAATAAAAGAAGGTTTTAAAAGCGGCATTGCGAACCAGGCTGGCACATTAATGCATCTCGCCTATACGAGAACAGGCTATATTTTGCTGCCAGCTACAGAGCTGGGCATATTTTCAAATGCAGTCTCGCTCTGCGAAGCATCTTTATTGGTAAGCTCCAGTATTTCCACCGTTCAATATTCTAAAATCGTAAACGAAAAAGATAAGGTGGCCCAAACAAAATTGACCCACCAATGTTTTTGGACGAGCGCTTTATTGATGTTCATTGCACTCGTCGTTTTATGCCTATTGCCAGATGGTTTATATACATGGTTATTTGGCCCGCAGTTTAATGAGGTAGCCATTCCAGTGCGTATGCTGGCGCCGGGCATATTTTTATTTAGTTGTTATATAACCTTTTCGTATTTCTTTTCAGGCACAGGTAGGTTTCATATCAATAATTATCCAGCTTTGGCGGCGATGCTATTTACATTGATTAGTTATGGTGGCGCTGCAATCATTGGAATTCCTATCTCCATACCTTTGGTGGCAGTAATTTTAGTGTTCAGTTATGCTACGATGTTCATCATGTCGTTTATGCTGTTTTTAAGCATTGAAAAGATGACCCTGAAAACTTGGATGCACCTGCCATCCCGAAAAAGTCTGAAGGAGTGGTTATAAATAAATTTGATAATATTATGGAAAACTTATTTCCAATAGCACTTGATACTGTTCTTGAAGATGACCAAGTTCTATTGCGTGCATTGCAACCAGATGACTGGAGAAATCTCCTGCATATTGCGCTGAATGAACCAGAAACTTGGTTCTACTCCCTACTGAGCGGTGCAGGAGAAGAAGGCATGAAAGCATACGTTGCCGATGCCATTGCTGGCAGGGAGGCAGGTCATTCTTTTCCATTTATTGTGTATGATAAAGTAACAGGAGAATATGCTGGCAGCACCCGTTTTTACGACATTTTACCGGCTTTTAAAACGTTGCAATTGGGTTACACTTGGTATGGTAAAAACTTTCGTGGAACCGGTTTAAATAAGCATTGCAAATACCTGCTGCTACAGTTTGCTTTCGAAACGCTAGCAATTGAGCGGGTAGAATTTCGGGCAGACAATGCCAATGCCCGTTCTGTGGCAGCCATGAAATCCATCGGCTGTACAGTGGATGGGATTTTACGTAGCAATATGCCTAAGCCAAAAGGCCAAGAGGGTAGGAGGGATTCGATTGTGCTGTCCATTCTTAAAGGTGAATGGGAGCAAAACGTTAAGGAAAGTTTGGGCCATAAAACGTACGGGGATATTTAATGAAGGAATTGATTTTAAATTATTTTATTTTTTATAATGAAGTGTATACTTGTATTCGTTGTTGTTGCATTGGTTCAGGTTGCAGCGTTTTCTCAGTCAAAATATCATCCCATACCATTACCAGCAGCTATCGCAAGTGTAGATGAGGAATTCTCTGGCATAACCATTTACCAAAACCGCCTTTACCTTTTGCCTCAGTACGGTAGCAACAAGGAAACGAAGTTGGAAGAAGACTTTTTCATTTACAGCATAAAAACGGATAGCATCAATCGGGTGCTGTTACATAAGGACAGCGAATTGACAGCATTCAAATCTATCTCTGTAAAAAACCTCAACCTTTTACCAAATTCCATCAAAAAAAGCTACCAAGGTTTTGAAGCGATAACTATTGTCAACAATCAAGTTTTTATGGCCATCGAAACAGAAGATTCTAGTGATTATTGTTATATTTTAAAGGGAACCTTCAATATAGCAAAAACAGAATTGGTGATAGATGCAGCGCACTTCATAACACTTCCTCGCTACCCATACATTGAAAATGCAGGTTTCGAAAGTTTGACTTGGCTTCCAAAAGAGAAGAAGCTTTTGGCTGTTTACGAATTCAATGCGATAAAAGGCGGCGGCACTGGATATTTACTGGATGCAAGCTTTAAAACCAAGCCGGTTGCAGTAAAAACACCGTATGCTTATTTCCGTATAACCGATATAGCGAGTAACGCCACCGATAAAATCTATGCCGTCAACTACCACTGGAATGGCGATTACAAACAGTATTTATCCAATGAGTTGTTGCGTAATGCGGAAGTTAGTATCGCTGCATTTACGCCGGCACTAAAAGATAGCCTTTTGGAAAATGTCGATTATTTGAAACACAATGGCTTTGCAGAAATTATCAGCTTGCGTAATCGAAAATCTACCAATTGGAAGCACGTAGCTACATTTCCTCCCAAAAATAATAACTGGGAAGGCATTACTTTGTTCAAGAAAGGAGCGCTAATTATTACCGATGCCAACAGGAGCAAGAAGCAAGCTTGTATTTTAGCGTTTATGGAGTTTTGAGAACCGATGATGCTATCGCTAATTCATATGTAAATCGTTTTTGATGGCCCAAATAAATTCTTCAAAAACATTGTGATCGGTAAAGGCAAACGTGGTAACAATCACGAAAAGCAAACCGAACAAAGCGCCCCAAATATGGGCGGAATGATTGATGTTGCCATGACCTTTTTTTGCTAAATAAGTGGAAACCAATAGATAAATTGGACCGAATATGTAACCGGGAATAGATACGCCAGGTATAAAAGGAAAACCAACACCCGTTCTAGGTTCCAAGAGTAAGCCTGCAAATATTACCGCACTTACCGCACCAGATGCGCCTAGGCTGCGGTAGTTATAATTGTGTTTGTGTTTGGCATAAGTAGGCAGCAAACAAAAGAACAAAGCAGCTACATACATGAGGCCATAATAAAACTCACCCATGGTTTTTCCAAAAAGGGGAATAAAGCCATGATCGATCACATAACCACCGTCTATCGATCCATCGGTGTATTTGCCGCCGTTTTCAACCAGCCCGCCGAAAGAGTACAAAGCAAACATGTTGAAAACCAAGTGGGGTATATCTGCATGGATAAAACCACAAGTAAAGAACCGGTACCATTGATTGTTTTCACTTACTGCCGGTGGGTAAAATATTAGGTCGTCCGTTATTTTTTGATTGGAAAAAGCTGTGATTGAAATAATACAGGTTATGATGACGATGATGAGATTCAATGAGAGCATGTCTACGATAGCGTTTTAAAATTTGAAAGTAGACAAGATTCGCTTATAGCCAAAATATTATTGCACTTTGTGATGCTTCTTTAACTGCAGATAATCTAAGAAATATAAAATCTTGAATGACAAGTTGTTGTTTTGGTCGGTGCCTAAAGTTTTATTCAGGTTTTTAAAATATCCTTCGCTCGTAGTTTGGTCAAAATCGTCGATGGAATTTTTCCAAACGATATTGATAAAGCTGCCCGGTGCAAACTGCCAAGTATACACTGCATCCACGTTGAAGGCATTGTAGTTTTGGTTCGTGTTTTTAGTAAAGTTCGTTTTGTCCGTCAAGGTGCCGTCTGCCTGAAGATCAAAGTATTGTTTATAATCAACTCGGCTCCAATAGTGGCGAATGCGAGTGGTAATCCCCATTTTGTTGTTGAAATTATATTTAATTTCCAATACATTATCAATGGTGTTTCGATTACGCAAACCAAAAACGCTGTTGCCGTTTTCTATGGTGGCAAAACCCACATTGTTACGCTCAGGCTGCAACATAAGCGCAAGGCTCAGCGAAAACTTATTGCTGAAACGGTATTTTTGATTGAAAGTAAATTGGTACTTGCTTCCATTGTATAAGTGTCTATTTACATAAAAGAACTCTCCATATACGCTGTACTTTTTGGCACCATTGGTTTCGAACCAAGCATCAAAGTAATGGCTCGCCCAACCCCTAAAGAAACGATGGTCAATCCTTGGCTCGTAGAAATCATTTCCTCTTGGCTCATATCCAATTAGGCCGCCCACGAACCAAAGGTTTTTCAATTGACCGTTTGCATTGATGTTTGTACTAGCACTTTGAAATACCGAAGCTTGCAGCCTGCGTGAATAGTAAAAGTTGTAATTGAGGTTGAACCTATTGTACCATTTACTAGGCTTTGTCCAATGATAACCCATCCATAAACTATGGTCTATGAAATTATTGTTGGTAAAATAGCCAAAGTCGTTGCTGTTGAATTTGGCATTGGTGAGGTCTTGAGAGATGTTGAAATTGAAACGGCCGCTCGTTTTGCCAAAGTATAAATTATGGCTATATCCGCTTTGTGTTTTGCCGCCAGGCAAATAGCCCGATAAATTGCTGCTAGCAAATTTTCCACCGACGTTCCAAGTGTTTTTCTTATCGTTCAAATCGAAAAGTGCAGCAGTAACATTGGCATCGTAATCGTGTCCACTACGTAAAACATTCGTATTGATCAAGCTTACACTCGAGTTGTTTTTGAGCGATTGATTTAGCACCACAATGTTATAGTTGGATAATGGATTGGTTTCTATCCTGCGTTCATGGCCTTTATCATCTTGTATCGTTGCATATTGCGGCGCAGTTACTGCATTAAAAACACCAATGCCCAGCCCGCTCTGCAAACGACCGGAAACCTTTGTGGCATTATATAATTTTGTTTCACCCGGATTTTTTAATACCGTTTCGTTACTAGCTATTTGCCCATACACATCGCCGTAATGCATGGGCGTGCCACCTACACGGCGAGAGTAAAACAAGTTCCCTTTGTTAAATAGTTCTGTGCCTTCGGTAAAAAAAGAACGGTACTCATTGTACTTCACTTCAAAGGGTGTTAGGTTTAGCACCCGATTGTCACTTTGTACCTGGCCGAAATCTGGGATCAACGTCATATCTAAAGTGATGGCTTGGGAAATGCCATACTTTACATCCATGCCACCATTTACAGACGAACTAAAATTGCTTTTGCCTGCCTCATTAAATGGGTAATGGTTGATATAAGTAGAAAAATAAGGAGAGAACTGTAGGCGAATAGGCGGTTTTATGTTTTCCAAACCTGTCCAGAAACCTTCTTGCGTTAAAAAGCCATTTACGGTAGGGTCAAGCGGGTT
>Ga0247739_10000102_pt1 | contig 28979 bp, 20 predicted proteins | sample UWRJL058202B2_FD_180943 | JGI IMG/M metagenome (GOLD analysis project Ga0247739, IMG submission 180943) | Plant litter microbial communities from Arlington Agricultural Research Station in Wisconsin, United States - UWRJ-L058-202B-2 | ecosystem: Environmental > Terrestrial > Plant litter >...
CGGTAGAATAGCAGTTACGACTTATCTGATCGATAAATATGATTGGATGGATGAGACCTACGAACCGCTGCTTGTAAAATTGCTCAATACAAATCTTCAGTCCAGGTATTGGGGATTTCCAATTGATTCGGCACTTCGAAAGTTTCGTTCAAAAGAATTCCGAACTTCGGCACACGAGCATCTTGCTTTAAAAAGATCAATCACTGCCGAACATCTGAAAAAAATAAGAGAAGATCCCAAGTGGATTCGTTTGATGGTTTGCTTTTACGGCGGTTTTCCGGACAAGAATTTCAGTGAGGATTGGCTCAATCTTCAAAAATTTAAAAAGAATCTCAATCTCGGAATTGGTACTTCCGACGATCGATACAACCAGGCGGTAAAGCTGGATACAACTGGTGGAGATGTCGAAAAAAATATACTTTCACTGGCTTCTTTCAACCCACAATTCATTCATAGGGATTCCCATTTTACCAAACAGATTTTACGTTTGCTAAATTCAGGTGAAGACTTCAATGTACTAAGAGAGATATTTACAGACGCAATAGAAAATAGCGCTGATGTATTTGTAAAAGCCGAGGCACTTCTTGGCCTTTCATTATTTGGAAGGAAAAATGTTGAGTATTTCATTACAAGGGATTCCCGTGAAGAATACGTTGGTATATTCTTCGAAGAGATCAAAAGAGTAAGCCACTTTCTCAAAAAACATTTTACCCACATATACGCTTTTTACACTAACAAATCCAACACGGAAAGGTTAAAGGATTTCTTTGGCTTACTCCAGGATGAATCGGATCGGATTACTATACTTAAAAAGTTGTACGAAATCATCAACCGGTTTGATCTTCCACCACTGGATTTCTCATACTCTATTCCGGAAAAAAGATTGTTTGAAGTCGACAATGATGAGGAAGCTGCCATGATTGAAGCGGAGGGCTGGATACAAAGAATGTGCTATCACCATAACGACCCTGTATACAATTTAATTGTGATGCTGGACACGGTACCTAATCTGCTCAAAGGATCGCTGCCGCTATTTACTAAATCCTTAGCGAATCTGGATAGAACTTATAATATTGGCAATTTCTTTTACTTTTCAGAAGAAGAACGAAATAAATTCAGGCTTGACGCGACAGATGATCAGGAAATTGTTTTACAGGCGATCAGAAACATTAATCTGATTCCCAATCAATTTGATTTTTTAAAAGATTGGATATTATGGTCGTTTGAGCCATATTTTAAAAAGTATCCGCTCACGCTTATCCATGCGATCATTATTAGTTTTGAACTCTCCGTTAGAATGCAGTTTTCAAAAATAGTCCCGGAAATAATTGAAATAGGAAACTTAAAAACATTTTTAAAAAGTTACGAAAAAAGACAAACTAAGCTAATTAATTTTGATAGAAGTAATATTGAGAGATTTAAGGATATTATTGGGGCACCAAACAGTATTACGGATCCTGATGAACCTGAAATTGTGTTCCGTCGCTTCCTTGACATATTCATGTCATTACCCAAATCATTTTGGCAAGATATTGATTTAGATAATCTTAGTAACCTTTTATCAAAGGTTCAGAATCTTCATAACCGGATACGGATCGGCTGTCAACTGGCTTATCTCTATCCGAGATTTCTAAATGAAGTTATACCCCTGATATCGTTGAGTGACGATATTTATTTCAAAAAATCAATACTGACAGACATACTGACAGAGTTTGGTCATAATCATGAGAACAGGGAAACGGTCATTAAACTATATGAATCTAGTATTGTAGAGCTGGGTGAAGAAAGAATTCTCAGTGTCGACACTATTATGAACTCTGGCAGTCACGAAATCTGGCCGTTTATTAGCCTAATCTCATTGTTCGATGAGTGTGAACAAATGCCGTTCACTGAAAAGCACGTTGAAAATTTATGGGCAACGCTGGATGTGCAGCCTGACAACGAGGCGATAATTGAGACCCTTCTGGAAGGAGCAGAAATCACTGGGCTTAATTTATCAAGTACGGCGTTAGAGACAATCAGGAAAATGGAAAGCAGCAGTTCTCAGGAAACATTAGCTTTACTGCTCCCATTTCTAGAAATCGGTAGCCAGGATGTATTGAACAATATTGACGACTGGAAAAACAGCTCGAACAAATTGTTCAGAATAATGTATAACCTCATGGCTGCAGAGCATGGTGTTCTGAACAAGGAAAATATAGACATTTTGTCAGAGCTCTTAAACTCAGAAAATGATCGTTTGAGGTATCGCGCAGCAAAAGCAATTCACGGTATAAACGCGAGTAGCGACAATCAGATTAGAAAATTCAGGCTCAGCCATATAGATGTAGATACACTTGCATACCTACATAAAAAGAAAAAAATATGTCATTCTGTATCCGCAAGATCGAAACTTGCCTGGTTTAATCACAATTTTATATATGACGAATCGGAGAAACTGCAGGATGTAGTAGATTGCATCGAAAGGCAAGAGAATAATTACAAGTCCCTTTTTCCCATTCTGGGGAATATCGAAAGTGCAAGTGCCGACGTTTTGAAGCAGTTACCTTTTCTTCTCCAGTCTAAAAATATGAAAGTAAGAAGCGAATTGCTTAAATCAATATGCCGTTTGGTTTATGTAAATCATCAGCCGACCGATCACCTATTACTTTCTATCGGTGTAGACGCGATCAAAATCCTTAACGATCTCAAAATAATGGATTTCTCCTTTGAGATGATCACCAATTTGATTCAAGGATCGGAAGGCAAGGCCATTCAGGAACTGTATGATCAGTTGCTAGAAAGAAGCATACTAAGCTACGACTATTCTTCCATGAACTACTCGAAAGACCTAAAGCATTATATTTTTAAAATAGGCAAATTATATTATATCAATACTGAAAATCATTTGTCTGACGCAAAGACTGCGTTTTATCCTTTAAGGAACGCTGAACCTCAGATAAGAACATTGGCAAAATGGACGTTCAAAATCCTAGCTGATGAACTGCTCGAGGATGAAAATAATCAACTAGGTTCATATCTTTCAACCTTAATGATTTACACGACGGAAGAGAATCCTATGCTTTTTGAGGATATTGTAAAACAAGATATATATGACGCAGAAGGGATTCTCGTAAACACGGTACTAAGCCATTCCAGTTGGGTTACGCGAAGGAGCGGAATTGTGTTGCTCAGCTATCTTCCCTCGATTTCCGATGAATCCTTTGAAGCGCTAATCGCTGCGATGAAGGATGTTTATTATGTAGTTGAAGGTGTCGAACAATGTTGGAAATATTTCACAAGCATCTACGACAATGAGAAGTGCCGACACAAACTCTATAATCTGATTGAGTCGGGAAGTGGCAGCATTTGTGTTATTGCGAGTAAGATTCTTTCGGAAATCGCAAAAAACGCCAAATGTCCCGAAGTTATCAGAAAGGAGATAATCGCCAAACTTGTCCATTATTTAAGGCTGCAGCGTTCATCTGTTTTCCGGAAAAAATATATATATTCAGTTAGGAATTCGGAAGATATGGTGTTTCAAGGAACCTCTGATCAGATCATTTATGATGAAATCATTAAATTAACCAGTCTGTTCTAATGAAAAAATTTACGATACCATGCGATTTTGGGGGCAAAAAAGCACCTTTTGATGTTTATATTGGTTTGCCGGAGCAAGACCTCCATCCACTGCAATACCAAGCAAGCTGGTTGGTCAAGGAGAGAGGAGGTTCTATACCGCAAGAGGTAATGGATAGTTTCCAAAAGTTGTATGTATTAGCAAAGGAAAATAATGTTGCCTTTGAAGATTTATGCGTCTATGCATTGGAAGAAGCAAACAAACAAAAAGCAAATGAAGAAAATAACAATTCCGTGTGATTTTGCTGGAAAGAAAATTCCCTTTCCAATTTACGTTGGACAACCTGAAACGGAGCTGCATCCACTTACCTATCAGTCATTCTGGTTGTCTAGGGAGAGGGGCGGATTAATTCCTGACGAGGTGATGAATAGCTTTGCTAAGCTACATATGATTGCGAAAGGGCACAATATTACCTTTGAAGACATTTGCCTCGAAGCGCTTACTTCAGTAGACAAAAAGGAAGACGATTGAGGTCTGACGTCAGAAATAATTAACTGATTAAAAAATTTATTATAATGAACCAGACGTTTACAGATAATCTTCCATTGATTTAAAAGTATCTAATTATCATGGTCGCGTTTGCCGATTGACTTATCCATATGACTCTGGTAATCAATAGAGCAAGAAATGTATCGTCGTGAAAGAACTTTTTTTGTTTGGCGATAATACTTATTGAACTTATCTTACTCATTTTAAGCACTACTAGGTAAATTTAAAGAAAATTACCGCAAAGGCTACGTGTTTTGCTTAGCAAAGTTGGAGCTAGATATTATAATCTCAGCGCCGTCAATGGAATACATCAAAAAAAAGTGTAGTGCATTCATGTCACTGCCTCGATGATAAGTGGATTCAAAAATAATTCGATTGGTTTAAAATCCAGCTACACCCTTCAAAAAATATATTCCTATTCGTTGTTCAATGCTTGTGCCCGAACATGTAACGTTCAGTGAGAGCCTTTTTTGGTTAACCTCATGGACTGTTTTAAAAAATCATTAATTATTTATTTAATGACTGTGGATTTCACATAGCTGTTTGAAATAACTTCGTCATAATTGTACAAATAAAAAATTTTAAATCTACATAGCTTAAACCTCGGAGTAAAGAAACTTATTGAAACATCAACGAACTTTACGTTGATTTATTTACCCAGTTTATTTACAATTTTTGATATGTTGTTTGATCTTTTCCCTATTGAGTACCTTAAGTAAAATAAACCCTCGTTTTCTTTACTTCACTTATGGAATGCAGAGAATAACCCCTTCTAAGTGGAAAGTCTGTGTTTTGACTCCGACAATTCTAAGCAACATGCAAAGGATAGTTTTGCAAGTGGCCAGAGTAGACAGAACAATATTACCTGTATTCACCTTGTGATTATTAAATTTCACAGCACACGAACTCATGACCCAGTAGACCCAAACAATTACAAAACCAAAACTTTGGAAACCAGGTTGCTTTTCCAACATAATGCAGCATGCGCAAAATAATTATTATCTGCCATTCTGGTAAAAGACAGTAATCAATATTATCTTGGATTGTTTTTGCATTTCAGGATAATAGTGATCTCAACGTTATAATCAATATGTCAATGTTCAAGGTATTCAGAGGAATTTTAGATAAGCGATTTTGTTATCGGCTAAGGGCTGATAACACCGAATTAATCCTTTCGTGGGAAGGATATGCGACCAAAGAGAATTGCCTTGAAGGAATTGAAATTGTAAGGAGATGCGCCCTTGAACCGGAAAACTTTGAAAGAATAGATGCATCTTTTAATTATTCTTTTTTCTTACTAAAAGGAGTTAATGGCGAAATAATTGGTAAGAGTGAAAATTATTTAACACCAAGTGCAAGAGAAGCAGGTATCCTTACTGTGCTCAGGCAAGCTTCGGAGGCTTCGCTTAAAGACTTCTCCTGATTTTATTCCTAAATTTTACTTTCTAACAACCTATTTCCAGCCGCACGGTAAAGCTGGTAGCCAAGTACACAATCGCAACGTAGCCTAAGCCTGGCTAACCCTCTAACTTTGGGTTAAAGTAAAAGATCAAACGGCAGCTGCCACCGCAAAAAGTACCGCGGGTTCGACAGGGCTAATTTTTTTTTAAAAAGTTGAGGGTGTAAATCTCAGCGACTTCCTTAAATATTGAATAGTTAAAGATTTACATTTTCTCAACTTATGCTCGCTGCAACTGGTTGCAATAAAGAATAATGATATAATTGTCAATTTTATGGATGCTTATATTTACTGCATAGATAGCTTTCAAAAGATTGGCGGTTGTTTATATACAATCTTTTAATTTAACCCTAAATGGTATTGCAGGGTGCCGGATTATCAGATATGCCTGCCTATTTTTCCTCCAGCAGATGCAAATCGTAAAACGCCTGGCAACTGTAATAGGCATAGGAGCAGCAAGCCTGGATGTGCTCTTTGGTAAGTTGCCGGTTAGAGTAGTACGCAATAATGTCCTCAAAGCTCATGCCCCGGCTGAGCAGGTCCATGATGTAGTGCACGGCAATACTGGTTCCAGCCAGACGGGCAGTCCGGTAATTGCCCCTCGTGGTAATCTCAATGTATTGCGCAGTTAGTTCAGATAGGTCACATGTCATAGCTTGTTTTTCTTGTTAAGTCTTTCACCCCGCAGGTGTTGCAGCCAGGATTTTCTGTCGAGCTCCCACATCCAGGCCAGTTCCTCAGGCGTTGGATGGCAGCACTGCACGATCTGATGCACAGACAGTCCGCGTTTTCTTACCAAAGAATAGAGCTCGTTTTCCCTGTCAGTCAGGACATGCTTAGGTCCGGATTGAAAAATGCGGCTGAGATCTGTGGGTAATTCATTCATAAGATCTATCATTTAGGGACTCTTGATTTCAATATCTTTTGCAATGGAATTTATATAAATTTGCGTGGCTGGCGCATTGGGCTGCCTGCAACACTCAGCTCCTGTTGGGGGTTGCCTGAAAGGGCACTGGGGCAGAGTGATGCGCCAGCCATTTCATGGATAACTCTCGTTTTGATTAGCTCATGCAATCCTGAGCAAACCTAATCTGCCCGCCGGTAAATTTAGGGCATTTGTGTAATGCTGCAAAAATACCCCTCGGCTTTGAAGCAAATATATTTTACCCTGTGGATTTTCAAAATTTATTTTTTTCATTAATTTTATAACCAATCGTACCTCAAGGAATTTAGCTGAACCAAACACCTTAGTTCTATGGTGCCTAAAATCTTTGTGGGTGTTGATATATCAAAGCTGACGCTGGATGTGGCCCTGCTCTATAAAGACCAGCCTGTCCGCTCGTTTAAAATTAACAATTCTGAAGACGATATCAAGCAGCTGCTGGCACTGCTGAAAGAAGAATACGGATACAAACCCCGGGAAATAGTCTTCTGCGCGGAACACATGGGTATCTATGCCCAGTTTCTGACAACGGTACTGGCCAGAAAGAAAATGGCCTTATATCTGGAAACACCACTGCAGATTAAACGGTCTCTGGGTATCCAGCGTGGAAAAAACGATAAACTTGATGCGATCAGGATCGCCCGGTATGTAAAAAAGCATTATCTGAACATGAAAGAGTGGGAAGCGCCGCGTGATTGTGTTAAGCAGCTCAAAGCGCTCTATGCGATAAGGAAAAGGTTATTAAAAATAAAAAAAATGCTGGTCACGCCCGGTAAAGTCAGCAATTACTATATACCAAAAACAGACAGCCTTTATTTTGATCATTTCTATTTGTCCAGCACACAATCTGTGATCGGCGATATTGAAAGTATAGAGAAGAAAATGAAAGGAATTATTGAAGGGGACGATAAGCTGGACCATTATTTCAAACTAATCACATCTGTTCCAAGGATCGGGCCGGTTATTGCCATCCAGATGCTGGTGTATACCAACGAGTTCCGGGATATAAGCTGCCCCAAAAAAATTGCCAGTTTCTGCGGGATCGCGCCATTCGAATACCGGTCAGGAACGAGCCTTACTGGTAAAGCCAGGGTATCCTACCTGGCCAATCAGGAAATCAAACCGAACCTGCACCTGGCTGCCCTGGGTGTTACCCGCATGCGTGGCACATTTCTAAATGATTATTACATGCGAAAGGTGGCGGAAGGGAAAAATAAAATGGCCATACTCAACGCAATCCGAAACAAGCTCATACACCGGATATTTTCTTGTATCCACCGTGATACCATCTATGTGGATATTGATGTCTAAAGCATTAAGCGGCCTGATGGTTCAAGCATTACTAATCCCGGATTTAGGCTTATTACCTATTAATTGTAGTAGTTTATTGAAACCAGGCGGCAGGGACGTAATTGATTAAGTCTTGTCTTAGGCACTACCTATTAAGCGTGATATTCATTACTAGTCGCGGGCCGCTTAAATTTTTTCGAAATGTATTTGTCCCGGACAAAGGTCAGTCAAACATGTTGGGTCTGGGATGATATGTTGATTTTATATCTGACACGATGGTTTTTGATCTGTATGAAATACATTTTAAGGATTTCGAGCATCACAATACTGCCATTGGCTGGGTGCACTGTAATTGTGTACAATTATTACATACGAAAGGGAAGTGACTTTTGTATCAGCAATGCCGACCTAAGAAGCTCATTTCGTGAATTTGCATGCCCTTAAAGTAAAAGAAAATATAAAGAACCTTAACGAATTAAGCGGCCTGGTTGGTTCAACATTACTAACTCTGGATTTAGGCTTACTACCTACTAATTGTAACAGTTTATTGAACCAGGTGGCTGTCATACAATTGATTATCAAAGGATTTAGGTACTATTTATACCAATACCTAATCGTTGCTAGCCGCTGGCCGCAAAATTTTTGATGCATCGTGAAAACTGAAACGAATTGCTTAAAGGACTAATGTAAAAAATGTGTGCTACTTATAAAGGTTAGGAGTATCAAACGCTATTAGGTTATAGCTGTTTAGTGCAGTTTCCTCATTATCCTAAGTTTAGAGCTATACTGATGATTTCATAAAACCCTTCATTTCTATGAATAGTCTTTACAGAAATTTTGATGACCTTTCCAAAAATCAAATGATTGTGTGGATCCATAGTGATATACTGTTCCGTTATTTTATTTTCAAACAGCGTGAGCATAGAGTGATCCGGACTGTCAACCTATTTAGTAGCATATGATACCTGCCGTAAAGTTTATTCCTGTCAAAGTTGACTTATTGAAAATCTAATTGGGAAACCTTAATCACCAAACTTTTCAACCAGGCAACACGTGTTTAAATTGCACCCCGACGACGTCTGCTTAGGTCAGTGTCTTTCCCAAAATCTCCATTGTTGCCTTTTGGCGGCCTTCTACTATTTTTTTTGCCTGTAATGCCTTTTGCTTTGCCTGAAACGGGTTTTGGGCCATAGCTAGAACTGCGGGCACAATGCGGGCAACTTCATCGGGTTTGTCCATATCAAAAAGCCAGTCGTCAAGACCGATATCGTGCCACATAAAACCTTTGGTAGTTTGTTCACTGAAGCGGCAAACGATAGCAGGTACACCGTGACCGATGCACATGATAGGGGAGTGCATTTCAAGTCCAAATAGTCCGGCGGATTTAATGTAGGTACTGAGGGCTTCGTCGGTCAGCCAGTAGCTGTCACGCCATACCACGCGGTTATGATATTGCTGGGGCAGCTTGTCGAGCAGGACTTCTTTGCCAAGTTTAACATGCGTTTCGTCCTCGGGGCAGATCAGGATTTTCAGATCCGTTTTGTCGAGTACGGTCATCATTGCCTCTCGCAGCGGAGCATTATCATGTTCCTGCATTTCCTTGTTTTTGCCATCCTTAAAGGCGTCGAAAGGCGTGTTCCTGGATTTGACCTCCCAGTAAGGTGTATAACGCTGCCGGGGGATCACGCAAAGAAATTTTCCTGGAGTTAACCCTTTTTTCTTCAAAAATTCGCCGGCCAGCTTATCATTTCGAAGGTCGACAGCAAATGCTCCGTCAGGACCAAATTCCATGATGGGGCATTTGACACCGTGCGCCCGGGCATAGTCCAGCGAAGGCGAATCCCTGAAAAATGTGAATGCGGCATGGGTGAGTAGCTCCGTATCAGATTGGAGAGAGGCAATTTGCTGCTGGGTAGGAGCTCCGTAAAAGCCGGGAAACGTAATGCCGTAAATGCCATAGGGTTTACTGGTCTCTTCACGCCATTTCTTCACATCTGCCCGCGCTACAAGAAAAGGCCCTGATCCGTGGAGCAGAAAATCACCCTCGGAAAAAGCCTGTTTAACGAGCTCAGGCGTATTTACAATTTTGACCTTCGGGAATCGCTGCTCAAGAATTTCTTTTACTCCATTGCCGATACTGCTCGGCCAGAGCCGGATCTCTGAATCGGGAAGGTATTTCTCAAGAATGGTGAGTACGCCCGGCGTATGGCCGATGTCGCCGATATTGACGGTTTGCCAGGATGAACGAAGTATTATTATTTTTTTCTTTGCCGGATGTGCACCCAGATTCTGGCTGAGGAATGCTGCCAGGGCCAGGCTGGAAGTACTTAGAAAATGGCGGCGAGTGGTCTGGATCATCATATCGGTGGTTATGTTGTTGAGCATTTTTGAAAGTTGGAATTACTGTTCAGGTATATAGATTTTCTTTCAAAACGCCCATTGTTTCTTTGAAAATTCTGTCGACTTCCTTCATCGCCTTTTTGACTTTCGCCTTTGACTTTTCGGGGTTCTGGATCATGTCAAGTACTGATGGTGTGATCCGGGCTACGTCTGCAGGCGTGTCCAGATCGAACAGCCAATCGCCCAGTCCGACATCCCGCCACATGAAACCCTTACTGGTTTGCTCCCTGAAACGGCAGACAATCGCGGGTATCCCATTGGCAACGCACATAATGGGCGAATGCATTTCAATGCCAAACAAACCTGCGGAGCGGACATAAGTGCTGATTGCCTCGTCGGTAAGCCAGTAGGTGCTGCGCCACACCACTTTATCTTTCACATCGTCGGGCAGCGGATCATATAACATTTCTTTTCCGATCCTCACCTGGGTTTCATTTTCAGGAACAATCAGGACTTTTTTTGACGTTTGCCGAACCACTGCGATGATCGCCTCACGGATCAGCTTGTTGTCCTGTTCCTTCATTTTATCGTTGTAAGCCTCTTTGGCTTTGTCGACAGGCCGGTTCTTGCTTTTTAGCTCCCACCATGGCGTAAAACGGTACTGCGGGATCACGCATACAAACTCCCCGTCTTTCAGGTTGTGTTCTTTTAAAAATGCGATTGCAGGAGCATCATTTCGCAAATCTACCGCGAACGCGCCGTCGGGAGAGAAGCCGGTAACCTTACAGGTCAGTCCATTGGCTTTAGCAAAATCATAGGAAACCGAGTCGCGGAAGTAGCAGAATCGCGCCTGGTTCATAAGCTCAATATCCAACGGATCAAACTTTCCTTCCTGTTGCTGAAACACATAACCGCCGGGAAAGGTAATGCCATAAATGCCAAAAGGTTTGCCGGTTTCTTTCCGCCACATGTCCAGATCTTTGCGCGCCACCAATGACGGTCCTGACCCGTGCAGCATAAAATCGCCGTCTTTCATGGCTTTTTGCCGATCCTGTTCTGTTTTAAGTATTTTTACTTTAGGAAATCTTTTAGCCAACATTTCTTCCACGCCATCTCCCACATCGGATGGCCACAGGCGCACCTCAGCCTGTGGGATATGTTTTTCTAAAAGCGTCAATACTCCCGGCGTGTGGCCAATATCTCCGATATTGACCGTCTGCCAGGAAGAGCGGAGGATAATCACTTTAACCGGGGCAGCGGAAGTACTTTCCAGTGCTCCAAGGGCCAGGCCCATCAGAAGGGAGGAGTCTTTTATAAATGCTCGTCTGTTCATCATTTGATTGGTATTTGCTCCTCTAACGAAGATTTTCCGTATCCGAAATCGGGATGGTCATGGTATAAATGATCTATGAAATATTTCAATTTAACATTTGTTTTGACATGAATTTTTTTTGCAGATTAAGGTCTGTTTTGGCTGTTTTGCCTGGCCTGCTCAAATTCTTTCACTGCTTTTTGAACGACCGGTATATCGCTCCGCGACAATTTTCTGACCGTTTCAATGACCTTTGTAGATTGTCTGCTGCTACTTTTTAAAGTGCTCAGAATCTTAACAGCCATCCAGGGATTTTCTGCGTCCAGATCGTCGGAAAGGGTGTCATACCATTGCTTCGACAGCTCAGTCACGGGTTTAAGCCGGATCAGTATCTCTACTTTTTCCGGCTGTTTTTTTGCTTTGTAAATAGCCGCCAGCCGATCCTGTATTCCGGGTGTTGTTAAATCCAGTTGTTGCAAGGCATTCAATGCCACCGTCCGCAGAGTTGGATCGGTGGAATTGGTGAGACCGTTAAGTACAATAGATTCTGTAAAATTGTTCTGCGGAATGTGGCCTTGCGCAAACATATCGAGTAAAAAGGGCAGGAACTTTGCGCGATTTACCTGCAATGTTATTTCCAGCTGTTGGTTTTGCGTCAGTTGCCGGGCAGTTAGTTTCGCGAGCTGTTCTTTTTCTCCTACATGGATCAGGTGCCAGAGAGTGTGTGTGGTGTACACAGCCTTTTCCACGGCTGCCTGCGCAATCTCATGTTTCGTGGCTCCCGACACCGCGTCAACACTGTCAGCTGATTTTTCATCTACCAGCTCGCTCAGGGAATATTCCCGCAATGGCGACCAGTCGTCTTTCAGGATCGACATCAGTTTGCGGTAATCCCAGGTTGTGAAGTCACTGTGATCGGTTTTGGTCAGCGGCTCTTTGAAAACCTCCAGGCCTGCAAAATCTCCCGTGAAGTCCCAGTAAATACCTACATCAATCGGGCGGCAGTCGCCGGTGAGGCACACCTCCGTGGCAATGCGCCGGTACCAGTAAATCATGCCATCCGGACTGGTATATTCCCGGACGGCAACAGGTTCCATGTGGTCATCATTTATGCTTAATGAATGCCCTTCGTTGCTCAATGTCAGCTGTTCCAACTCCGGGCTGCGATAATAAGTCCTTTCCGGAATTTGCCCGTAGGTCATATTCGTGGCAAGCAACAAAAACAGTGATATCAGGCTTGTTCTAAGCATAGGTGTTCAAATCTCGATCTCTTTTTTCAATGCTTTGGCAGGCTGCGGGTAGGAAAGTCCTGCCAGATGTTTCTGCCAGTTCTGAGGTTTATGGCCCCAATCCTTTCCGGTAAGTTCCTGCAGCTCGCCAAGCGCGAATGATTTATAATTAAAATGTAAGTCATCAAGATATGCCTGCAGAAGTTCATATCCTTTCTGACTTCCACAACGTGCCATGGCCGCCGCAATGCTGATTTCCAGCGCACCGCCATGTACTTTCCAGCGTACTTTGTCGTACTGTGAGGTTACATACCCGCTTATATTCGGGTCTTTCAGCAGGTTTTCAAACCCACTGATCAGCGATTGATCGGGAATTCGCTCTGCGTACATAGCCAGGCTCAGGATACGGTTGTGAAAAGGTACGATCTTGATATCGATTCGTTCGTTGTAATAATCATTGGTGCGTGGTACCATCCCGCCGCCGGAGCCGGTTTTTTCAAGGATATAACGGATGGTCTTCATTTCGGAGCCGTTACCCGACATGCCCAATAAGGAAATGTTCTGATTGATCTTCCAGAAGAGTCCTTCCAGCTTGTTCTTCTCACGGCCCCGGATACTGTCGTAATCGTCGATATAACCTTTTGGGTAACCATCTTCCTGTTCCAGCTCAAAAAGATTGGCGAGCTCTGCACCGATCAGTGCATTTCCACCCGCATCACCAAACCACGCCAGCATTTTTCCAAGCAGCAGTTTTCCGTTCGGGCTGTCGGTTTTTTCAAAACGTTCTTTGATCAGCGGCAGGATTAGCGATTTCTCAATCCGGCTGCATTCATACAGATACTCAGCGGCACCTGATTCCAGCTGGCGCACGCGGCGTTCAATTTCTGTAGCATCGGCGCGCAGGTCGCCTGGTTTTTTGCGCAGGTATTCTGCCGGAAGGTATCCCAGCGAAACCCATTCATTTTGTAATGCGCTTACGTCATAGTCTCTCGGACGAACTTTTTTCCAGGCTACATCCGCGGCGATCTGTCCGGTCAGGTACCCAAGTACGAGCAGGTCAGCGGTCATGCGTGTAAATTGAAGCGCGTTGCGGCTTTGCCCGAATCCACGTCCGGATATCAGCAATCCGTCGAGCTTTTTAGGAACAATGGACCGATATGGAATTTGGACAGTAATATCATTGGAATGAGGCAGAAGAAACCCGCATTTACTATATTCGGATGACGCGACATTATGAGGGTCGAAATCGCTGCTGGCCAATGCAAGTACATCTTCGAAATGTCTTTTTTCAACACAATCAATCAGGTCAATATTGTGAATACCGTCGATACGACGCGATTCCCGGACTGTCATGAAAGGGTGGAAGTCGTAGCAATGTGCTTCGTAATGGGATATAAAAAGTCCGCGTTGCTGTTCGGAGACTTTTCTATTATCCAGGATATCGTAATCCCGGTTAGTTGCAGAGGGTAATTTTCCTGAGCCGGCAATGTCCCACTGACTGTAATTTTGGGTAAATCCAATCCTGGAATCACCGATCTGGAAGCTCGCACCCGCCATCGCAGCCACATCACCATCGCCCGTTGCATCGATCGTCACGTCACTAAGTACCAGTTCGAGCTGTCCATGGCGGCATATTACCACGCCTTTTACAACATTGTCACGGGTAACTGCTTCGCAAAGTATTGCCGAGGAAAGGAATTGGCCACCCTTGTCCAAAACCGACCGGAGATGGTAAATCTGCCGCCCGATCTTTTTGTTCATATTGGCTTCAAGAGCAAGTCGTTCCGCTTCGTCATTTTGTTTTTTGAAAAAGACATTGTCCTTTACGCCGTGATAGTAACCCATTACGCCGCCCATCGTTTTAGTACCTCCCAAATCGTTGAAGTAGTCGATCACAATAGTATCAGCGCCTTTGTCCACCGAGCCAGCCGCCGCCAGCGCCCCGGCTGTTCCTCCGCCCGCGACGATTACCTGGGTTTGCCGTTTGGCGATAACTGCATCCATCCAATCAAGATGTACGGCCTGGAGTGGAACATTGAAGCCAGGTTCTTCAACTTCTTCAAACTTCACTTTCTTAATATCTATTTTTTTACCCGGTAGGATCAGGTTCTGCGAAGCACCGGTTTGCGTTGGGATCTTTATGCGGTCTACCAGTTCCTGTGCTTTTTTCTCCAATGCCAACAGCAACGAGGCTGAAAGCTCCGATGAGGCGCTGTTTAAAATATAATGGCCGTTCAGTGAGGTCGCAGGATCTGTATTGTCGGACATCGTTAAAGAAGCTTCGAGCGCGTACTGCTGTACCTGAGCAGTGGCAAACCCAGCACCAAGTGTTTTGATTTTAGTGCCAAGCTGCGTTGCGATCTGACGGGCTTTGTGTTCTACATCTTCGAGTTTGTCGGTATCAACCGAATATTCAAATGACAGAAATGCCTGATCATCAGAAAGTTTTCCGGGATAGAGGGTGAGTTTGTTCCCTTCCAGTCCAAACGAAGCGTCGGTTTTAATTTCTCGGAATACCGGTTTGCTTACTTTATTTACCTCTACCACAAAACCTGCTCTCTGTACTTTCAGAGGCTGCCCTGCCAGTCTTCTGCTAAACAAAAGCTGATCGGAAGCGTCAATAAAAGTTTTACAAGGAACTGAAAATACACCTTGTTTTGTCGCCAATAACACGCCGCTCACCTGGCCTTTATGCTCAAACAAACCGCAGGTGTCTGTCATGAGCAGGATGTCTACTTTTCCAAGAAGCAAATTACGTACCATGCCTTTCCGGATACTGCCTTTAAAAAGCGCAATATGGTCGCCAAGCTGGCTTTTTCCTTTTCCTGTACCTTTTGTATTCTTGATTTCTGGTAGTTCCTGCTCAGGCAGCAGAAGTTCCTGCAACTCTGGTCGCAACGAGTCAAATCCTTGTGCATTGAGCCAGAGCCGGCTTTTTGCGGCCAGCTCAAAACCCGGGCTCGAGCGTTTTTCGACAATCAATACTTTCTTTCCTTTCGAAGAAGCGTGCAGCGCGGCAAAATAGCCCGAAAGCCCCGCGCCATTAATCACCATATCGTAATGTCCGACCGCATTCCTGCCGTTGAACTGTTGACCTATCTCAGCCATAGCCTGCTCACTTAGCATGGAGTTGGCCAGGAAAACCGCGCCGGTTGCGGGTAGAGTTAAATGCAAAAATTTACGCCTGTCCATAGTTTTGGGCTCGTTTTACTTGTCTTTTGCAAGTGTTTGAGATTGAGTTTCGTCTATTATTTTTTTCAGATCGGCGATGTACACACCCCTGCTATTATCGTCATACCCATTAAAAATCACATATCTGCCTGTGCGGTCCCAGGTAGGGTGGGCGTCCATGCGGAATGAGTTATCTGCTACATTCGGTACTCTCACTTTTGCAAGAATAATCTCCTTGCCGGTTTTCGTATTCATCAGCCGGATGGGCACAATTCCGTCACCTTTGGCAACACTCGTTTCGTGATTATAGGCGTCGGTAATGATTAGGGGCAAACCCTTCGGATGAAAACTGGGGTGGCCGGAGCCGGGAGAAAACACAGTTTGGAGTTCGGATCCGTCATACCGGGCTGTGATTAGTTCGAGACCATTTTTTGTACTATCCACTTCCAGGTTCATGGAAAAATGTTCGCCGTCGGGCATCCAGGCCATGTGGTGCCCGCCTTTGGCGTATTGTTTTGTGGTGACTGCGGTGCGGATATCTGTGCCGTCCGGTTTCATCGTTACCAGTGCCACCTTTCGCGGCCCACCTTTTTTTTGCTTAATGATTAGGCAGGTCATCAAACGTGAGCCTTGCGGGTTCCACATCGCTTTAAATGTGTAAATTTCGTAATTCTCCGGATCGTCGATCCCGATTTTCGGCCTGGCTTCCTCATAAATTCTTTTGATAGAGGCGATCATTTTGGTTTTACCAGTCGATACATCCGTGACGAAAAGTCCATCGTTGCTGACGACCCCTGAATTTTTGCTGCGAAATTGCTCAGGCAGGATCACACCGTAACCTGACTGCGCATTCACCGAATTGATCATATTGTGACTTGCGGCCTGTTTCCCGTCTGGCGTAACCATGAATGTAGCACCTTCCCATTTTCGGGAAGTTTTACGAATTGGGTCGTAAAGGATTGTGTAGGCCTTCCAATTGCTGGTATCTACCTGATTGTAAAACAATTCGTTGTCGGTAGCACCCCATTGTACATTCGCGCCAACCTGCATTTCCCAGCCAAAAGAACGTTCTACGACGGTTTCTTTGCCTGTTGCCATGTCGATCAATACCACTTCGCCAACGTCCCCAGCTTTTGGGTAATGGTCTTCGAAAGGAATGCGGAACAAGGCAATGTATTTTCCCGACGGGCTGATAGGAGAGGTATCGTGAAAGCGGTGGATGATCTTGCCCGAGGCTACCTTCCGGATCGGAACATCGGCTGCCCCGCCCAATCCATTTTGCTTTGGAAAAATCATTCCTGAAAACGCAGCTGCCAGCAAGCAGATCCATGTAATTATCAAACAGTTTTTCATAGATGTCAGGATCAGTTCTGTTTAGTAACCCGGATTTTGTACCAGTTTCGGATTGGCATCTGTGTCGGATTGTGGGAATGGGAATAGTACGTGGAATGGCTGAATCTGTGGATTCCGGTTAAAGGTGGTCTCTGCTTTTACAGCGTCAATAAGCTTCCCTGTACGCAGCAGGTCGAAACGGCGGTGGTTCTCGAAAGTTAGTTCCAGGCGTCTTTCCAGCCAAACTGCTTCTTTGAAAGACTGATACGTAAGTCCTGTCAGAGCGGCTAGTTTTGCCCTCGTCCGTACTTTGTTCAATGCGGCATAGGCTTCGGCAGTAGGGCCGTTATTGACTTCATTTAATGCTTCTGCATAGAGTAACAGCAGGTCAGAATATCGGAGAATTGGTATACTGGTTCCTTCACCACCACTGGTTTTCGCCGTTTTATCCCACAATTTTTGAAAGGAAACTGCTTTTGTAAAGTCGGGATTTGTTATCGACAGTTCAGTGGTTGTGCCATTGTAAGTATATGAAGTCAGAAAAGTAACCGCTTTTCTTGCATCCTGAGCTGAATAGAGATCAAATAAACTTTTGGTTGGCCGTGCAATGCCGCTTCCGCCGCTGGGGTATATGAGAGCACCTCTTACGCCATATCCTCTGCCCTGGCCGTGTCCACGGACGTCTGTCAGGTATTGGACTTCAAACACATTTTCCTTCCCGCCTCTGGCCGAAAGTGCAAAAGCCTCGGAAAAATTGGCGTACAAGTCGTAAACCCCTGAGTCGATCACCTGTTTGAGTTTTGCAACAGCCTGAGCCCAATAGGGAGACTGGCGATTGGTACCTGCCATTGTGATATATACTTTGGCAAGCATTCCCATTGCAGCGCCTTTGGTAGCCCGGCCAACGTCGCCGGCAGGGTAGGTGGCAGGAAGAACAGCTTCCGCACTGGCCAGGTCTTCCATGATCAATTTGTAAACATCCTCAACAGAAGCTTTTTCTACTTCGAGCCCTTCAAGCGATGCCGTTTCGGAAGTAACAATTGGTACGCCGCCATACCATCTGACGAGATTAAAGTAATGCACTGCCCGCAAAAAACGAGCTTCTGCAACGTAGCGGGCTTTAAGTGTTTCGTCCATTGGGATCCCCGGAAGCCTGTCAATAACAATATTTGACCGGTTGATACCCCGGAAACCGCCCGCATAGTAAGTAATGAAAGAGTTTGCAGTTGTGATCTCGTAACGCCAGAGCTGTGGCCTGTCGGCGGCACCGGTTAGGAATGGAATGGCATCGTCGGTAGTCACCAGATCAGCAAAGGGATCGAGGTTTCCGATGGCGGCATAACATGCGCCCAGAGCAGCTTTGGCGTCTTCCGCTGTTTTATAGTAAGTTGCATTCGTCAGGTTGGTAACTGGCGTCAGGTCGAGCTTGCTTTCGCAGGACATCATCAGTATGGCCGGAAGCAAATATATGAGGTAACGTTTCATGGGATTTGTTTTAGAATGTCAGATTCAGTCCTACAAGAATGGTTTTAGAAGCAGGATACCCGCCGTAGTCGATCCCCTGGCTCAGTGAGGAACTTCCATAGCGGTTCACCTCAGGATCGTAGCCGGTATACTTGGTCAGTGTGAACAGGTTTTGTGCGGCCACGTAAACTTTCGCTGCTTGTGCGTGAAGCTTGTTGCGCAGGTTCTGTGGCAGATTATAACCCAGCGAAATGTTTTTGAACCTCAAATAAGAACCGTCTTCCACATGCAGGGTCGACAATAGCCGGGAGCCGCCCGCTGCATTAGCCCGGGGAATAGTATTGCTTGGGTTAGTAGGCGTCCAGCGGTCCAGTACCCTGGCCGACTGATTATTTCCACCTGTGAAATTGAGCTGATCGAAAGAACCGTAATTCAGGATTTCATTGCCATACGAGCCTTGAACGAAGATGTTGAACTCGAATCCTTTGTAAGAAACCGTGTTGTTAATTCCTCCGAAAAAGTCAGGATTGGCGCTGCCAAGAATGTCGCGGTCGTCGTCGTTGATCGCGCCGTTGCCGTCGCGGTCGATGTAGCGAATGTCACCTGGCTTGGCTGTTTTTTGAGCGGAGTTATCTACTTCCGATTGATTCTGGAAAATTCCGTCCATGACCAGTCCGAAGTAATTACCAAGCTCACTGCCAACGCGTAAAAGGATCGGATTTTGAGAAGTATTCGAGATCGTCGCGTCCGAGCCGGTCCGGAATTCCTGACGGCCATCAAGGGTAAGAATCTTATTGCGGTTGAATGTGATATTGAATTCGGAGCTCCACCTCAGGCCACCTTTGTCAATATTAATGGTGTTAAGGGCCAGTTCCAGACCTTTATTCTGCACACTGCCAATGTTTTTAAGTGTCGTCGAAAACCCTGACGAAGTCGGAACGCCCACGTTAAAAAGCAGGTCGGATGTTTTTTTGTAATAGTAATCGGCAGAAATGCTGATCCTGTTACGAAACAATGCCAGGTCGAGCCCGATGTCAAATTGTGCGTTTTTCTCCCATCTCAAGTCGGGATTGGCAATTCCTGCCGTAGCCGAACCTGTATTCAGCACACCTCCGATCACATAAGGAGCAGAGCTGATGTTAGCCAGATATTGGTAGTTGCCAATCTCCTGATTACCCGAAAGTCCGTAGCTGGTGCGCAGTTTTGCCTCGGTGATGGCAGGGATATTACTGAACCATTTTTCATTATGAAGTTTCCAGGCCAGTGCTCCCGACGGGAAAAAACCTTGCTTGCGGTTAGGGCCAAATCTCGAAGAACCGTCGCGGCGACCTGTCAGGGTGAATAGGAAACGATCGTCATAACCATAGTTCACGCGGGCCAGGTAGGAGATCAGCGCCCACTCACTGGCTGTGGAAGAAGGAGCAATCAATGTAGATCCTGCTGCCAGGTTGTTGTATTCCGCAAAATCGTCGGAGAAAGTGTTTGCTCTCGCCACCGAATTTTCAGCCTTGATCTCCTGGATTGTGTAGCCAACCAGCGCGCTGAATGAATTTTTCGGGTTAAATGTTTTTGTGTAGTTTAATGTATTCTCATTGAGCCAGTTGAGCCGCTGTGTGCTGGTAATTGCCGCGCTTCCGAGCACACTTGCGCCTACGATTGCATTCCTTGTAACGTAATAATTGAGCCGGGAAGTCTGAACATCGGCTCCAAGGCTGCTTCTGAGATTCAGGCCATCCATGATTTTGATGTCGACAAAAGAGTTGGCCAGCAACCTGATCGCTGAGGTTTTGTTGGTAAACTCATTTAAGAGAGACAGTGGGTTGTCGGCTCCGAGGCCATTAAGTTGTCCCTGGTTTTTGTAGTAGGTACCGTTGTCGTTGTATTGTTTGAAAGTCGGCGAATAGTTGAGAGCTGCGCTGATCACGCCTGTATAAGCGAGGTTACCTGTTGGTTCAGTCTGTGCGTCGTTGTTCTCGGTATAGGCTCCCTGAAAGGTAAGTCCTACTTTAATCCGTGAGGATATATCTGTGTCAATGTTTGATCGTAATGTGTAGCGTTTGAAGTCGGAGTTTTTGATGATACCGCCCTGATCGTAGTAGCCAAATGAGATGGCATACCGCGATTTTTCCGAGCCACCCGAAATGCCCAGCTGGTGATTCTGGATTGGCGCATTCTGAATAATGGCATCCTGCCAGTTGGTTCCTTCCCCGATTGCAGAGGGCAGTGGCCTGTCGGCGTTTGAGCCGTCAAAATAGGGTGTGCCTCCGTTATTGACCTGTGCTTCATTAACGAACTCAGCAAATTGCTGACCATTAAGTAGTGGTATCTTGCGGCGAACCGACTGAACCCCGTAATATCCTTCATAACTCACAACCGTTTTTCCGGCCTTGCCATGTTTGGTCGTTACCATTACCACACCATTGGATCCTCTCGAACCGTAGATGGCTGTTGCCGAAGCGTCTTTCAAAATTTCAATCGACTCTATATCGTTTGGATTGATCGAGTTCAAATTGTCGGTGGGAAAGCCATCCACGACATAGAGCGGGTCATTGCTGGCATTAACGGAGCCTGAGCCACGGATACGGATCGTGGAGCTGCCGCCAGGTCTGGCTGAATTGCTGACAACCTGTACACCTGCCGCTCTTCCCTGCATGGCACGGTCGAGTGAGACAATGGGGGTTGCTTTGATATTTCCTTCACCAATCTTCGATACTGAACCCGTCAGGTCGCTCTTTTTAACGGTACCATATCCCACCACCACTACCTCTTCCAGTGCCTTGGTGTCAGCTGCCAGCTTAACCGAAAGGTAAGACTGGCTGGTTACCTGCATTTCTTTTGAGATGTATCCTACAAATGAAAACACTAATGAAGCCGGTAAGCTGCTCAGTGTCAACTTATATTCTCCGGTAGCGTCGGTGGCGGTACCTTGCTGGGTACCTTTCACCATCACACTCACACCCGGAAGTGGGTCTCCCGCGTCGTCGGTCACCTTGCCCGATATGGCGACATCGGCGCGTGTCTGGACCGGTACAGTGGCCATGAGTGTCTCGTTACCGACTTGTCTTCCTAACCCATTTTGCGTATCAGCGGCGTTTTCAATGCCAGCGGTTTTAATAGTTCCGGGTGCCGGGCTGTTGGAACTGCTGCTGCGGTCAATGATCAGGTAAGAGCTATTGTTGACCTTTTTATAGGTAAGACCCAGCGGCGTAAGTATTTCATCGAGATTTTTTTCAACGTTCCATTGCTTGTTGATGCGGAAGTTAGGTAACTGCACACCATTTGTAGTGCGAGAGTCAAACAGGATATCTATACGAAAATGGTGTTTCAACTCGTTGAGCGCGTCCTTTAATAGCTGGGGTTTTGCAGGGCGTTGCGTATTGGTATTGTCTTGCTTCCTTTGGTTTATGGCAAGTGCCTGGGCACCGGCAGGAAAGGAAATCAGCAAATGGAGAAAGAGGATAGCTCCCCAAATGGTAGCCAGGTAAAAATGTCTAGACATGATCGGGTTAAGTTAATTAGGAACAGTTTGTTATGCAGGGCGGCCAGGAATGCCGGATACCGGCCGCCGTATTTTAATGGTCAGTAAAAAGCACTTTATTGTTTTCCCGGCTTACTGAAAGGTCGAGTACCTCTGCAATCGATTGTAAAAATTCATCAATAGTTCGTCCTTTAAAAGAGCCCATCAACTGCCGGTTGGCGATCGTCTGGCTGCTGAATGTCACTTCAAGTCCGTAGGTTTCATGGAGCTGATAAGCCATTTCTTCCAGGGTTGTTTCATCAAACACAAACCGTTTGTTTTCCCACTCCGAATAGGTCTCAGGTGCTTCCGTGTGGGTTATTTCCATGGGCTTGTCCTTTTTGAGCTTCACCACGTCGCCGGGTTTCATAATGAGCTCCTTCGTATTGGCGGCTTCCACGTAATGCAGTTTTACCTTTCCGTTGGTAAGCACCACCTTAGAACCAAATTTTCTGGCCGACATCGTAAATTGGGTGCCTAGTACCTCTACGGTGAAGTTTTCGGGCGTGTTGACGGTGAATTTCTGGTTATTTTTCAGGTGTTCTACATCAAAGCTTGCATCACCTTTTAAAAAGACTTCCCTCTTTGTTTTCCCAAAATTCCAACGGGACAGCGTTAATACCGAATTTGCATTGAGTTTCACCTTGCTGCCGTCTGCAAGCTGGAATGTCTCAATCTCTCCATAACCGGTTTTATAAGATACATAATTGATCGTTTCGCGGTTGTACCAGATGATTCCCAATGCAATAGCAATCACAGCGGCGATCTTTCCAACGTGGTTTTTGGTCCAGTTTGCCAGTTTTTTACGGAAGCTTGCGTGCTCCTCAGGCGTTGTGGCATCCTCTTGTTCAACGATCGAAAAAAAATGTTCGAGCGCAATTTCGCTTTGCGCATCGTACTGAAGATGATTTCGTTCCCATTCTTCCAGCCATTGATAGTAGAGCTCTTCATTTTCCCTGTCAGTCAGCCAGCTTTCAATGGCCGTCCTTTGCAGTGGAGAGGTTTTATTTGCAAAATGGTCGAATATGAGCCTCTTGCTGATCGTTGGTTTCATATTAAATCCAATGTTCTTTTAGGCCATGGCGCATGGACTGCAGCGCCCGGCTGATGTGTACTTCTACGGTTTTGATGGATATACCCAGCTCGTCGGCGATCTCCTGGTATTTCTTTTCTTCAAAGCGGCTCATTAAAAAGACCTTACGGCATTGAGGAGGAAGGCTTTGCACGAGCTGCTCGACATGGTTTAGTATTTCTTCGTACTGGGTGATCATGTCCGGTAGCTGGCCATTACCGGATACGTGGGTCGCCGCGGCTTCCAATTGTTCCATAGGCCGAAATTCCAGCCTGATGTAGTTATAAGCCTCATTACGCACCGATCGAAACAAATAAAACCGGTAGGAGGAGGTGATATTTTCGTAAGCCCTGGATTTCCACAATTTGCAAAAGACCTCACTAACAATATCCTGAGCTACCGCATCTGAATATACGAAGCGGGCTGCGTGGCTGCATAGCACTTTATGGTAGCGCTTGAACAACAATTCAAAACCATGTTTCGGACTTTGGTTGAAACCGTTCCTGATCATCCATTCGCTGTCGACCGGACTATCGGCCTGGGCTGGCCTGAGTCCAAGGTTCAGTACTTTGTCTGGCTCGTCGTTCTCCCGGGAGGTATTTTGTAGCAGGTTATCAGTCATAAGAGACAGGACAATTTTTTCTTTGAATCAGTCTATTATATACAAGACAACTTTTAAAAAAAATCCCCTTAATCAATTCAGGATTTTTTTTGAAAAAAATGTAAAAATTTTTGGTTCCTTGTGTCTGTGTGACTGAATAGGCTGTTAGCCAATGAACGTTTGTTTATACCAACATACTTGTCTTTTCTTGGCAACAATATCTAGAAGTTACCAGTATGGTTTGAAAATGTTTAACTGCAATTGCTTGTGCAAGCAATAGAAAGATTTTTTTGCATAAAAATGGCATTTTTACTTTCCGCATCCGATTAGTGATTGGGGTCATTTGCAAAGATGATAAGATCCAGATATCTTTATAATACGCATTTTAATAAAAGATCTTAACAAATGATTGACCGGGTATCAAGTAGCCAAATGAATAAGACTGTTTCAGTAGAACATGCACAAGCCGATATGCGCAAAGGTTATCAAAATGGTTTTATTGGGATAGTCGTATCCGGACTTATTTGGCTTATCTCTGCTGTCATATGTTATCAATATTCTGCTAAGCAGGCTGTTTTAGTACTTTTTTTTGGTGGGATGTTTATTCATCCGGTTAGTGTGATATTAAGCAAATCTATTGGAATATCTGGAAAACATACCGCAGGAAATCCATTGGGAAATCTGGCTATGGAGGGAACCATATTTATGATAATGTGTATACCTCTTGCATTCGTACTTTCTTTGCAACAAGTAGAGTGGTTTTTCCAAGGTATGCTGCTGATTGTTGGTGGAAGATATTTGACATTTGCATCCATTTATGGACACAGACTCTATTGGGTTTTGGGCGCCATGTTAGGGGTAGCAGCATACTTATTGTTTTATTTTAGGATAGCATCTTTTATTTCTTTGCTGGCAGGTGCCTCAATTGAAATCTCCTTTGGCGCAGTAATGTTTTACTCATTTCGAAAAAAGAAATTATCATCGTTCTAAGTCATTAATTGCTCTTGGCAACAGGGCTACACTTGGTTGATCAAACTGGAAGGAGAGGAGGTATTAGCGAACAACCGTATTTTACATTAGGTCCAAGAAGAATTGAATCTCGTAAAACGGTGGTTTTTCTGAGACTTGCTTTTTTAGATTACAAATCAAGAAATCAGGGTTTTCTAATCAGACACTGCAATACTTGAATCAGTTGTAATACTATATATTTGAGAATCAGTGTTCATTCTTGTATGTGGCAAATAAATATTCGATCTAAGCTTTCTAACAATCCATGTCAGCGTTTCAGCACCTAGATAGTGAAGGTAAGTACTTACTTCTGAAAGTTTTATAGAGATTATAATATCACATTGTTTATGAAAGACACATTTAACCATGATTTGTTGCGGCTCGTATAGAGGTCAGGGTTAAGAAATTATCTGACCATTTCGACCATTCCAACGAGCTCATCAATCTGCTCCTGCATGCTTCCGCTAACGCCAGCATGCCGGAACCGAATTGTTTGTTTCCTGTCAATTACGAGCTTGGTTGGCAATCCGGATATTTTAAAGATGGAAGACCCCTCATTATTGTCGTCAAAAACAAGCCCGCTTTGAAGTTTCATCTCTTCAAAAACCCTGATGGCCCGATCCCTTTTGTCTGCGTTTTCCATATCGAAAAACAAGAATACCACATCGTCAGATTGGTATTTTTCTGTCAGCTTTGCCATTGCCGGAAAAGCCGCAATACAAGGTGCGCACCAGGTGGCCCAGCAGTCAATTACGATGATTTTACCGGCATAATCACTAAGATAAACGTCTTTGCCAAATCTGTCTTTAAAGGTAAAATCATCCATTTTTTCACTGATCATTCCCTTTTTTAGTTTTTCCAGCAAATGATTCGAAGCAAAATGCTGTAAGGATAGGATTGCATTGGGATTTGCCTTCAGCCTGGAATAATAATAGTTTATGGCAGCTGTTACCTTACCACTTTTTATTGCCAGTTCCATTTCCGAAATCGCTTCGGCGTTCTGATTATTCTTTATCAGGCTTTCAATATAATACTGGTTTGAAATGGCATCTTTTCTTTTACCTCTGTCTACGGCTGCCTCCTTTAATACTTTTACTGCCCGCTCTGTTTTATTCTGCTGATACAATATCCTTCCATATAAAGCCAGGTACTCGCCCAAGGCTTTTTCTCTGTAACCAGCAACAAGCCTGTCAGAAATAAACAGTTGCTCAACGTAAACACGCGGGGCGTTCATAAACTCCCGCTGATAAGCCACCGCTTTTTCTGCCAGCTTTTCTGCCAGTGGATAGTTATTGGACTCCATTACCATCCGGGCACTGTTAAAATAGGCATATTTCTGAAATTCAACTTTCAGGGAATCAATTTCCTGGTGCCAGAAATCCGGAATTTCCTCTCCCGGTTGCAATTCCATTATTTTGCCCATCATCTGGCTGCCGCGGTTAGTCATTAACCGCCTGGTGAAAGCATCGGGAAAGGTCCTGCAATAAGTCTGCTTAAATTTCAGATAGATCCTCTTTCTTTCTGCCTGGTCGTTGGTGCTGTAAATTACCGGCAAAAGTTCAAGCGAACGGGTTTGGATGGCCCATGATCCATTTGGAAACCGTTCAGAAATGGCATTTCTATATTTTAGGGCTGCATCCTTGTCCCCGATACCAGCGTAATACTTGCTGACAGACATTAATAGTTCAAATTCTCCTAAGTCCTTTTCCTGTGCATAAAGGTCCAATTCACTTTTCAAGGCCTTCTTTTCCTCCTGCTTTGTGATATCAAATGTCGAAAGATAATAGCGCATGAATTTCCTTTTGAGATGTGGATTGGCAGCAAATTCTGTTTCATAAAGTTGTTTGGCAACGTTATGATGCCTTTCCACAAAAAAACTACTTTTCGGGTCCCAACCGGAAGTATACATCCTGGCGATCGTTGCCAATGATGCCGGAAGCGGAAGGCCGTTTTTGTAAATTGGCGTCCAGTATCCTTTGCCGCCATCATTATCAATATTGCCAAGCGTATCCATAAATACCAGCAATACATTAAGCGTTGAGTCAGACACGGGTATATTACCCTTCCAAAGCTGATGCTCCTTACGTAAATTTATGTCCAATGCGATCGGATATTCAAGGTTGTTGTAGTTGAGATAGGCGATGCATTGAACCTGGCAGTCTTTATTCAGATTTCCGGATAATGGGTTGTAAAAAATCTCAAGTTGTTTGATTCCCTCCGGAATTTCGGGCATGAATTTGACCTGTTCATACATGTGCTGGGCAATGCAGGATACAAACGGAAAAAACAAAATGAGAAAGGCGGATAAAATTATCTTCAGGCAGGGTTTCATCAAAAGAATTTTAAGGGTGGAGGCTGCTGCTTTTAACGAAAAAATATCCTGACAAGTATACAGTTTGTGTAGGGTGCAACTCAGGTATTACACTGGTAACGCTTTACATTTATTCTTATTTAAATAAAAATATCTAATCATTTGCTTCCTGATAACACCGAAGAGGCGGTATTAAAAATTCAGGGTTTTGTGAGAATCTAAATTTTTCTAGCTTTGACCCACTTTTGAGCCAATAGACGCGGCACATAAGAGATCATTAAATAGCTCCATACTGGTATTTTACCAGCATCCGGAACCTTGTTCAGAAGCACCATTCGTTTATCGGCGACGGTGAAAGAAAATCCATAGATGATTTCTAAGCTTTTGACTGGCTTATAATTGAAAGATAAATCACTTTCAAATCCCAGGTACTTACCGTCGATCTCGCTGCCTTCGGACAGCAATGGATATTGTGAGTAGAACAGATGAGCATCGCCCCGAAAAGAAAGTCTTTTACCTGCTTGGTGAATGATAAACAGGTACGGATTAACCAGTCCCTTTTCATTTACATCTGCCGGGAACCTGGTAAACAAATTCATATTACCCATGAATTTCCAAGCTACACCATAGAGCGGCACAAAAGACGCCGATACTTCTTTGGGGGTTGTACTTTTATTTCCACTCAGGATCTCAGCGCCTAGCCTAAATAAGGTTCTGCCTGTGTTAGCGCTGATCTCAGGTTGAATATAGTAAGCGCGTATCTTTTTTGACGCCGCAGTTTGTCCATGCTGATAATAGGCGTTGATCGTGGCGTAGAACCAGTTCCGGGTATATTCCAGTCGTCCACCATTAGTAATCCGCTCATAATATTGCAGATCACCATTCGTCCTCTTAAATATATCTATGGCATTGATGGTCGTCAAGGTAACCGGATTGGCGAATTTGTATTTAAGGTGATGAACAAAGACGTATTTATAAGTGTGTGCAGCAACTGGGGAATAGGCAGGATCAAAATGCTTCGCATACGGCCGGGTGAAAGCAATGGTTAGGTCAGTTTCCAATTTCTTTTTATAAAGGAACCGGATTCCTTCGTGCGCGCGGCTCTGCTGCCCCCAGGGTGCCGCTGAAAATATCCTGCCGTTGTCGAGTGACAATGCCTGCCTACCGACCCTGACAGATAGATTTTTCAAAATATTCGGCTCTGCATATAATTCAAAAAAATTCAGGTTGCCTATCTGGGAAAAGTCTCTGGATTTACCCCAAACGTGAATCTCTTGTGGGGATGCATGCAACCGAAGCCAATTAGTCCGATAAGTAATGCTGAGACGGTTTCTTTGCGTAACATACAGCTTCGGCATGACCGAATCAGCAGCAGTCCACATAAAATTATCACGATATTCTACTCGCGGCCGCATTTCGAAGTCTACCACTAATTCGCGGCGCAAAGTGTCCGATGTTTGTGCAAATAATTCTCCCGCTACAAAAGTGATAAGAAAGATGCTCAGATAAAGATTTCTCAAGCTTTAATAAGTTGACCAGGACACTCGGAATTAGTTTTGTACAAAACTAATCGATATAGCCTATAAATTTAATAGATGACCTCATTTCTAACCTGTTTTTTATATCTCATAAAATGTCGGTTTAAACGGTGGAATTTTGCAACAAGATTTGCTGGTTTAAGCTTGCAACAAAAGTTTAATATCTTCTTTTTTACTCCTTGAGATAGGGATCTCAGAACCATCCACAAGCAGCAGAAAATCACCAAATTCTCTTTTCCAGCTCATTATAGCCCCCTTATTTACCAGGTGGGATTGGTGACAGC
>Ga0247739_10000103_pt1 | contig 28890 bp, 24 predicted proteins | sample UWRJL058202B2_FD_180943 | JGI IMG/M metagenome (GOLD analysis project Ga0247739, IMG submission 180943) | Plant litter microbial communities from Arlington Agricultural Research Station in Wisconsin, United States - UWRJ-L058-202B-2 | ecosystem: Environmental > Terrestrial > Plant litter >...
CTAATTTTTAGTTTTTTATCGGGTTTGATACAGGAAGCTGGCATACCGGCTTGTTAAATTCGGCTCCTGCTAAAGTCCACTACTAATTGATATTTGGAAGCAAAATAAACTCAACGTACATATCGCACGCGAATGCCGATATCAAATGACAAACGAATTTCATCTGCCGATAACTCTACAGGAAAATAACACCCTGAAATATGTGCCTGACAAAAGCTGGCGCCCTCAAGTTTTGTATTACGGAAATCTACGCCACGCAAATCTGCACCGCGAAAATATGCATTGCTTAAATCGAGACCATCGGCATCGAGCTCACGTAAATCCAGCCCACGAAAATCACCCGCCGCTAACTGGCCATCAGTGGGCTCACCCGCTGCTTTACGTTTATTAAATTCCTCTATTTGCTCTGCGCGCAATAAATCATAAAGAGAGTTGTGATGCACTATAGGTTTGGTCATAACAGCTCCTGTTTCTATCAATTTTTTGGGGCAATACAAGCAAATAATGTAACCTTATATTGTCTGACTATAGCTCAGCGTGTAGATTTTGCGCGATTCAAAAGGCCGTAAATTTATAATTGCTCGAATGGTAATTTAATTTGCGAGACGGTAGACTTGAGCATGAGCTGCAAGATAGCAGTAACGCCAAATTAGCAATTACATATCAAGGCGTAACCCTCGGTCAACTACCTCAATCGCAATCAATTAATTTCACGTATTTTTCTAGTGTAACTTGGGCTCTAGCCATTTTGATACGCGCCTTAAAAACAAAGTTCAGGGCTTAGCTCCCTGAAAAAACTGCTGAGGAATTGTGAGAATGCAATTTATTCACGACGATTTTTTACTCGATACCGAACAAGCGAAAGAGTTGTATCACAACTACGCCAAGCAAATGCCGATCATCGATTACCATTGCCACCTTCAACCAGAACAAGTGGGCGACAATAAACTATTTCAAAACTTAACTGAAGTATGGCTTGCGGGTGATCACTACAAATGGCGCGCGATGCGTTCCAACGGTGTGGATGAACGCTATTGCACAGGCGACGCAAGTGATTGGGAAAAATTTGAAAAGTGGTGCGAAACCGTTCCCTACACATTGCGCAATCCGCTTTACCACTGGACTCATCTTGAATTGCGCAAACCTTTCGGTATTACTGACCGTTTACTCGATGGCAGCAACGCCAAACGCACTTGGGATCAATGCAATGAATTACTCGCAACACCTGAATTCAGCGCACGCGGTTTGATGACACAAGCGAATGTAAAAATGGTTTGTACTACTGATGACCCCATTCACGATTTAGCGCATCACAAAAAAGTTGCGGCCGATAAAACGTTTAAATCTGCCATGCTGCCAACCTGGCGCCCTGATCGCGCCATGGCTGTTGAAAATGCAGTTGCTTATAACAACTATATTGATCGCCTGGCAGAAGCCGCTAATACACATATTGTGAATTTCGATGATTTAATAACTGCATTAAATAAACGTCACGATTACTTCCACGAAAATGGTTGCCGCTTATCAGACCATGGTTTGGAAACCGTTTACGCGGCCGATTACTCCCAAGCAGAAATCAATTCTATCTTTGCAAAAATTCGTGGTGGCAGTGAATTAAATGCGGAAGAAATTGAAAAATTTCAATCGGCAATGCTCATTGAATTTGCGTTGCAAGATCACGCCAAAGGATGGGTGCAACAATTTCACATAGGCGCAATTCGCAACAACAATCCACGCTTGTTCCGCACCGCTGGAGCGGATACAGGTTTTGACTCTATTGGCGATCACAATTACGCGAAGCCTTTAGCAAAATTTTTAGGCAGACTAGATAGCGAAAACCGTTTAGCGAAAACGATTATTTATAATTTGAACCCGCGAGATAATGAAATGATCGGCACTATGATTGGCAATTTTCAGGACGGCTCATCCGCCGGTAAAATTCAATTTGGTAGCGGCTGGTGGTTTCTGGATCAAATGGACGGCATGACTCGTCAAATTGAATCACTGAGTCAATTAGGTTTGTTGAGTCGTTTCGTAGGCATGCTAACGGACAGCCGAAGCTTTCTAAGTTATTCGCGCCACGAATATTTCCGCCGGATTCTCTGCGGAATTTTGGGCCGCGATGTAGCAAAAGGTGTAGTGCCTAATGACACGAAAATGGTTGGAAAACTTATTCAGGACGTAAGCTTTAACAACGCAAAAAATTATTTTCCTTTTAAATTACCAGAATAGATTTTCAAAATCTGACACGCAGCATAATTTATGTGCTGACCCAAACAATAAAGCCCAGCTATGCTGGGCTTTATTGTTTGGGTGAATTTAGTAAAGAAGGGGATTAATTTAAAGGCAAGTTATCTGATGCTGTCCGCATTAGCTTGCATCATTTGAATTAAGGATGCTTCGGCGCGAGATAAACCGCAACGGCGTGCAACTTCTTCAGCATCTAAACCCAATTTAAATAATTGCGCTGCCTGCGAGTAAGGCTGAAAATCTTCGTCGTTGTAATAGTCGATTTTCTTATCGGCTTTTTGCGGTTCTTGTAAGCGTTTTTCCATCGCCAACAAACGCTGCCCCATTCCCACTGACCCGCTATTCGACATAGCGAGATCTCGCGTTAATTTTTGAATAAGCTGCTCGGTATTTGACTGTTGCGCCCGGGATAATTTCAAACTTTTCAACGCAATCAACAACGCCACCGCACTTATAAGCAAGCTTACGATAAGGCCGATTTCAAGTGGCGTCAGTAGCATTGGTTTCTCTTATGAAAATTTAAATTTGAGCTTGATTTTTACAACTATTGGAAGACAGTGTTAGCCATTAAACGCAGTTTGTGCACAAAAGCGAATGTCTAAACGTCTTCGAGTTCGTTCCACTCTTCGCTGGTAAGCAACTTATTCAATTCAATTAAAATAAGCAATTCATTATTTTTGTGGCAAACGCCTTGAATAAATTTCGCAGATTCTTCGTTGCCGACATTAGGCGCCATTTCTATTTCTGATTGACGCAAATAAACCACTTCTGCAACGCTGTCTACCAAAATACCAATCACGTGACGATCTGTTTCGATAATAACAATACGAGTGTTGTCAGTAATATCACCGCTGGGTAAATTAAAACGATGACGGGTATCAATTACAGTAACAACGTTACCGCGTAGATTAATAATTCCCAATACATAAGAAGGCGCACCAGGAACAGGAGCGATTTCGGTGTAGCGCAACACTTCCTGAACTTGCATTACGTTGATGCCGTAAGTTTCACCATCCAAACGAAATGTGACCCACTGAAGTACGGGGTCATCAGAGCCTTTATTTTTTACTGCATCATTTACCATAAAATTTTCCTCGCGAGCTATGCCTAAATTGAAGGTGCACGGCTCAAAATGTGGATAGTCGCTATAACTATAGTCGAGGCTGCTTGCTCTGCCAGTCTCACACGCGGGATTTCAGCGCATTCTTGTCGGCATCGACCAGCATTTGGCCGATCATCGGAATATCCAGCAAGGCGCACATATGTTCCTTCACAGTTCCTGCCAACCATGGGCGCTTACTGCGATCACTACGCCATTTAACGTCTTCCGGCTTAAGACTTATAGGTTGATTTACCGAATCAACCGCTAGCCCCCAGGGTACGCCATTTATAGACACTACATATTTTGCGTTTTTTACAAAGCTTTCATCGTAGCGTTCAGGCATTACAAATTTCGCGGTATTTACCGTGCGAATTTTGCCTTGCGGTGTGGGCTGGAAACCCATAAACCAATCAGCCTGACCAAACAGCGGTGTGAGTTCATCGGTGATGGGTTGAATCTGACCGAGGGAAATAAGCGGCACGGCTAAGGTCAAACCGGAAACTTTAAAGAGTAATACATCAAATCGGGATTGCGCCCACTGCGGTAAACCATTGGGCATCCATTCCAAACCTGGCATGTGAAATTGCTGTGTGGTCACATCAGCTTCAACAACAGCTTGTGTCTCAAGCGTTTGTGTTTCCACAATCGGTGCGGCGGTTTCAATTACCCATTCCTGAATTTCAGTAGGGTCTGCCATGAACGTCGTTTTAACGTTAACGATGGGCGCCACGACAATATGCGGTTGCGCGCTACTCAATAATTTTTGCAGTTTTTCTTTTTTATCTACATCCGGCTCTGCGAATTCTTGCATCGCAGTGATCGCAGTTATGCGCACAGCTGCATGAGCAACTGGAGTTTTAACAGACGTTTTTATCGCAGATGCAATATTAGCGCTGGCAGATTGTTCAACTTTTTTTGTTGCATCAATTGATTTTAAAAGCTCATCTGACGGCAGCAGCTCATCAAAATAATCTTGCAAACTCTCGAACGGATTTTTGATATCACTCACGATGCACCCGCTGCTACACGCGCATCATCGACCGCAAATTTTTGCATTAAAAATTTAAACAGTGATTTATAAGCATCAACACCACGTGCAGTTTCGTCGAATAAATGCGGAGGAACACCAGCGCGGCTAGCATCGCGAAACTTGGTATCAACCGGAATGTGGCCGGGCCAAACTTCATGATCGTATGTATTGCGAATTGTGCGCAAGCTTGTCACTGAGGCTTGCGTACGGCGGTCATACATGAGCGGCAAAATAGTGTAATCCAAAGGTTTTTTACGGGAGCGACTCATCATTTTAAGTGTGTTAACCATGCGCTCCAAACCTTTGAGCGCGAGAAATTCGGTTTGAACCGGAATCACCAAATGCTGACAAGCAGCGAGCGCGTTAATCATTAATACGCCGAGCAAAGGTGGCGTGTCTATAAATACAAAATCGTAATCATCGTAAATAAACGCGAGCGAGCGCGCTAAAACCAAACCCATTCCATCCTGACCAATTGCCTGACGCTCCAATGTCGCAAGCGCAGTCGCAGACGGTAGTAAATCCAGATTGGGATAATCAGTGGCGCGAATTAGCCGTTTTATCTTTGCAACGGATAATTCTTTCCGCTCCTGAAATAAAGTATAGGAGCTCAATTCTTGCGTGTCGGGATCTTGACGAAAATAAGTACTCAGCGAACCGTGCGGATCAATATCCACGAGCAAAACCCTGTAGCCAAGCGTGGAAGCAATGCCTCCAAGCGCTACGCTGGTAGTAGTTTTACCCACCCCACCTTTCTGATTGGCTACCGTAATTACTCGCACAAACATTTCCTCAAAGCGTCAAGCAGATGTCAGTTTAGGCCCGCTTAAGCTATTAGCAAGCTACTACGTGGTATTCAGCAAAGTTTATGCCGATCACAGCTTGCCGCTAATTATCAAAACTCGTGTTCGAGTTTGACTACAGCAACTTGATTAAATCCCCCACCCGCTTAAGCGCCTTTTCTTTTTCAGGAGACCAGACGCCTCCCGAAGATAAACGCAAACAATGCGTATATTTTTGATTGGCTGAAAAAAGTTTGCCGGGGGTTATAGCGATTTTCTTTTCAAGCGCGTTGAGCGCCAGAGTAAAGGTGTCTTTGTTTTTCATAATGTCGGGCGGCAGTTCTGCCCAAAGAATGAATCCACCTTTAGGTTGCGTGATGCAAGTATTAGCAGGAAAGTAACGTTCAATCGCGGTAATCATCTCGTGCGTGCTTTTTGCGATTTTGGTTCGCAAGCTACGAAGGTGACGGTCGTATTTTCCACTGGCAAGGAGATCAACCAGCGCGTACTGAACGACTCCTGGCATTGCTGTGTTGCTCATAAATTTTAATTGTGAAACTGTTTCGGCCAATTGTTTGGACGCCATCCAACCGATACGTAAACCGGGCGCGAGCGTTTTTGAAAAAGATGAACAGTAAATTACTTTTTCATCAAAACTTTTACATACACTAGGACGTTGTGCGCCGAAACATAAATCGCCGTAAATATCATCCTCAATCAATTGTACTTTGGCTTTTTTACATAATATGGTGAGCTTTTTCTTATTGATATCGCTCATGGTAGCGCCGAGTGGATTACTAAAATTAGGCATTACAAGGCAGGCCTTGATAGGCCAATTTTCAAAAGCGAGTTGAAGCGCTTCGAGTGAAATTCCTGCTTGCGGATCGGTGGGAACCTCAATAGCTTTTAAACCAAGATGCTCAATAATTTGCAACATCCCGTAATAAGTGGGTGACTCAACAGCAACCGCATCGCCCGGCTGTGTAATGGCTTTTAATGCGAGCAATAATGCTTCCTGGCAGCCATTAGTAATTACAATGTCATCAACACTTAATTCGCAACCCATATGCGCCATGCGTTTTACAATTTGCTGACGCAACATAAGACCGCCCGGCGGAAATTGATAGCGGCAAATATTTAAGCGTTCAAGTCGCGCCACTTTTACAATCGCTTTTTCAACCATCGCGGTAGGTAATACACTTACATCCAATACTGCAGCACCCAAATTAACCGTGCCAGGATTTTGCGCTTGCTTTAATAACGGCAACATTAATTGCTGCCCTACAACATCGCGCGGAATCATCGCTGGTTGCGACATTTTCGGTGAAAGAAAATCTGCCTGAATTCGCCGCTTAACATAGAAGCCAGAGCGTGGGCGAGCCTCAATATAACCACCATCTAATAATTCATCGTAAGCGGCAACGATTGTTGAAGCGCTTACTTCACGTATCGCACTTGCTGCGCGAACCCCCGGAAGCTTATCGCCAATGTGATAAGCCCCAACTTCAATTTGAGAAATAATCTCAGCCGCAATTTGGTGATAAAGATTGCCCATAGATATTTACCGGAATAATTAACAGTACAGAGGCGTTGTAGCTTTACCAGTACAGATTTTCATGTAGCAATCTGTACTGATGTAATTTAAAAATTGTAAATCTGCACCGATACAATAAGCAAGGCTATTCTATTGGCAAGCAATAAATCTACAGTTTATTAATTACTTGGTTAATCAATGCATCGCAGGAATATGTTATGACAGAAAAGCAAACAATTTCTTATTTTGTGGTAGATGCTTTTACCTCGAAAACGTCTAGAGGAAACCCCGCTGCTGTCTGTATTTTGAATCAGCCCAAAAGCGACGCATGGTTACAAAAAGTGGCGGCGGATTTTAATTTATCTGAAACTGCATTTTTGTGGCATCAAAAAGACAATCAATGGCAACTGCGCTGGTTTACACCAACGTGCGAAGTGAAATTATGCGGTCATGCAACTTTAGCATCTGCGCATGTACTCGCTCACGAATTGCGCTTGCAACACACGGAGCTTTTGTTTTCAACCTTAAGCGGAATTTTAAAAGCCGAGATAAACAAAAATGCTATTACCTTAAGTTTTCCGAAAATAGAACCGAAGTTATTTAGCAGGATTTATCTCGATAATGAAAAAACTGGGATTAAGCAACTTAATCTTGAGCTTACCGCGGCCTACCAAGCCGGTGACGATATTATTATCGAGCTTACCAGTGAAGAAGAAGTTTTAAACTATTTACCTGAAATAGAAAAACTATCCAAAATTGAAACGCGTGGCGTAATTATTACTGCGCCAAGTAAAAATGGTGAAAGAGACTTCGTATCACGTTTTTTTGCACCCCGTGCAGGAATCAATGAAGATCCAGTAACTGGCTCAGCGCATTGTAGCCTTGCAGTTTTATGGAGTAAAAAATTAGGAAAGGAGTCACTACGCGCAGAGCAACTGTCACAACGCCGTGGTTTTTTACAGTTGGGAGTTTACCAAGAACACGTAAGTTTGATTGGCGAGAGTTTAACTTTTTCGAAAGGCACATTGGCACACTAAAATTTAGCCTTCGGCATGTAGCCAAGGGCTGAAATTTTTAATAGCACTGCAGCATGGATAGCATTAAACGGAAAAATAATTAGTCGCGGAAGATATTATTTAAAAAATATTTTTTCTTTATACCAATTTATTTAAAAAATCTTGCAGACAGATAAGCCCTATACTCCCCGTCCTATAAGCGCCCAAATCCATAAAAGTGCGATTACCGATAGTTAAATAATTTTCAATTATAGTGTGACCATGAAATACATGGGAGATGTTCTTTACAGGTTGGACTCGGCCAATTTGTTCAGGAAGAAGTAGCGGCTGATTTTTATTCCATAGCATATCGCTTGTTTCGCGAATCGCTTCAATCTTGGATGGATCGATCGTCTGTAGTAGATTCCTTACGTCATTCCAATCGCATTCGTTAGGTAGTTCAGCATGAACGAGTCCGACAGTTTTTCCATCCGGCAGCTCAAGTTCTATAGCTATCGGTAATTTTGAAAAAATTTCATAGAAAGGTTGCAGCGCTTCAAAATCCATATCCTCTGCCCAATCACCACCCCACATCATCCATTGTCTTCTCAATATCTCTGACTGGCTCTCAATTGTATTAATTAACATTCGTTCATGATTGCCTTGAATTGCAAAAAACCAGGGTTTGGCAAGCCACTCAAACGCGAGATGAGATTCATCACCACGATCAATTAAATCGCCCAAGCTAAAAAGACGGTCACAATGTTCATCAAAACCAACTTTATCTAAAGCTTGTTGCACGACAGAAAAATTACCATGAATGTCGGAACAGATATAATCCACACCAAGGAGATTTTTCAAAAAGAACTTATACATTTACGAATCACATTTGATTTTTTTAGTAAAAATTACTTGAAAACAATATCTGGACGATTAATTTTAAATAAAGCCAAATCTGAATCAGAAATTTTGGTGTCTAGTACTTGGATAGCTTTTAACGATCCAAGTTCACCAAGTTGCCTCAAATGCTCTCCAGAAAAATTGCCATGCAGAAAAGAAAATTGCTTTATTTTTGATCCTTTAAATATGGAAAAATCCACAGAGTCAAATATGATGTAGTAAAACAATATCTTAACAATCTCATCTAATTTAGCAATTGATGAAACGTCTGACTGAGTCAATCTGCGACTCCCTATGGAAAAGCACTTTTCATCGTCAACAAAAAATATTTTTCCCTCTAACAGCTTCTGTTCATTAAGCATTGAATTTTCCTAACTAATCTTATCCTCATTAACTACGCTCAAATCCAATCCACGACTTTTCATTTCATCTTTAAATTGATCATGATGAATTTGGTCTGGTTTGTAGTGACCACTCTGCCTACTGTGTGAAACAACCATCCCGTCTACAACCATTAACTCCCCGGCGGCAGCTACAGGTTCTCCCGCCAAAAGGCTGGAATGGTGAAACTCCATTAATCTCGGCTCCCCTGCAAAAACCCTGCCCTGAGGATCCATTACAAATATTAATTTTCCATTATTGGAGTTACCACTATCAAGAAAATTTCCGTTACGATCAACTAACTTTTTATCTTTAACAAACACCTCATGATCAGCTCTGTCCGCTTCACTGATTAAATATTCAATTTCAGGATTACCGTAGTCCGACCAAGCTTTGGCCATTCCAAACTCTTCGCCCCTATATTCTGCTGCCATTTCTTTGGTTTGAGAATACTTAATTTTTTTACACGTCAACCCAAACGGATCAACCCACCCAGTTGGGTTCGGCGCATATTGATAATTATTTACTCCACCTAATAACCCAATAGGATCTTGCGTTGTGAATTGGCCGACGCTTGGGTCGTAATATCTGTGGCGGTTGTAATGTAGGCCGGTTTCTTCGTCGAAATATTGGCCTTGGAAGCGAAGGTTATTTTCGACTTCTTCTACTTCTTTTAATGCGACATTGCCGTAGGTTTTATATTGTGCTTTCCAAACAATATTTCCCCGTTGATTGGTTAGTTCGCGCGGTGTACCCAGGTGATCCAGGTGGTAATGATAAATTTCATCATCTTGCACCATGGCGACAGGTTTAAAAGTTTCTGGCTCGTAGACGTAAGTCTTTTTAATTTGGTTGCGTTGTTCTTGTGCAAGCTGATCACCTGCCCACAAATATTTTGTTAAGCCGAAGCTATCCTGTTTTTGTGTACGACGACCAATAGGGTCGTAGCGATATTCGGTGGTTTGATTATCCTTAACTACTTTTATTAATTGATTGTTAAAGTTGTATTCGTAAGCAGTTTTTAGTTTTCCGCCTTTACCGCGTGTTTCGCAAATTAAATTTCCGCGTGAATCGTATTCGAATTTACGATCGCCCTGCATAACGAGACGATTGCCGCGCGTTGTTTTACCGGAGTCATTTTTTTGTTGTCCAAGTAAATTTCCTGCCGGATCAAATACAAATTTTTCAGCCAATGATCCTTCTGTGCGCTTAAGACGATCCACCATGTCGTAGACATAATTGACTTCCCAGGTTCCATCTTTAAATTTACTTAAATTACCGAACGGATCGTATTGATATTGACGATCAATTACGCCTGCCTTTTGCTGTTGAATGTGCGCATATTGTCCTATCAAGCGACCCATAGGATCGTAATCGCTATGCGTAACTAACGAACCTTGCTGGCGATTTAATTCAAGCCCTAATTCATTTCGTTGAATTTTTGTAATGGATGTTTGATTAAATGAAATAGATTGCAAACGATCCAAAGCATCGTAGTCATAATCAATTAATTGATGACCAGGTAGTTGCAATCTTTTGAGTTGACCGGAAGCTGCACGCTCATAACGAATATCTACCATGCCATCACTAAGGCGCTGGCGTTGCTCATTAAGATCGCTGTGGTGTTCTTTAATCAAATAACCCATGCGATCGTATTGGAACGTAATATATTGTGTGCTGTTGTAAGCTTCTTTTATTCGCCCCACAGGATCGTATAGGTAACGATTTAATTCTGCAGGCGCAGCAGAATTTTTTAACGAACTGCTGGTTTTTGCGAGCATTTGACCAATGGCGTCGCGCTCAAATTCGGTAACTATTTCGCCAGCATCCAAATGTTTTATTAAATGCCCGGCTTTATTATATTTGTAGTGTTGTATACGGCCATCAAAGCCAATTTCTTTAATTAAGCGTTCGTTGCCATCGTAAACAAACTGATATTCATCTTTGTTTTCGTTAATTAAACGAACGAGATTGCGCTCGGTATCGTATTCGTACGCGAGACTATTGCCTTCTGGATCAGTACGGCGAATTACTTGACTGAGTCCGTCATATTGATAATGTGTGACGCGACCACGCCGATCACTCATGCGCTCAATTTGCCCATTCGCGTTATAGACGATGTCGACTTTCTCACCACCTGGATAGGTTATGCGTTCGAGTTCGCCGCTGACGTTATAAAAATATCGGGTTGAGCCTCCGTGCTGATGATTGGCGAACCACATATCCATTTGCATGAGCTGAGACCATGCATTGTATTTAAAAACTTGCTTGTGTCCTTCAGGAGTTATTAACGCGGTGAGTTCACCAGAATCGTTCCATTCATAACGGGTAACGCGTCCGGAAAAATCTGTTTCGCGAATTAATAAACCTTGCGTGTTGTAGGCGTAGTGAGTTTCTTTGCCATCGGGCGCTTCGAGAGTTTCAAGCAAACCTTGCTTGTTATATTTGCGTTGCCAATGAGCACCGTCTTTGTCAGTTGACGAAACTAATTTGTCTTGAAAATAATAATGCGCTTGGCGCTGAGATAAGGCATCTACAACGCCTGTTGGACGACTTGCTGAATCGTAAGCATACCAAGTGATATTTCCCTCGGGATCGGTGTAAGAAGTTCGCAGACCGTTTTCATAGGTATACGAATGCACACTACCTTCGTTGTCCGTTTCTTGTGTAATTAAACCAAATTCGTTGTAAATAAACTCAGTGATAAAGCCACGGCTGTCAGTTGCTTTGGTGCGATTATTTTTTTCATCCCACTCGAAACGATAATCGTAAATTCCATTATCACCCCACGTATGCAAACAACGCGCACCTACATTTTGTGCGTCCCACTCGTAGTAATAATTAAAACCAGTTGCGAGGGTGCGTTTTACAAAAAGATGATTGGTGTACTCATAATTTTCACCACGGCCAGCGCTATCACGTTGTGCAATTAAATCGCGTTCACTGCTGTAGTGATATTCAGTAACCAAGCGGCGTTGATTAGTTGCTTGATCAACCAAGTTGACAGATGCAATCTGCCCTTGGTTATCGTAAGCAAACGATAACGACTTACCCCAATTGCCCGCGATTTGGCTGAGACGATCTTGCGCGTTGTAGTGCAGCGTTAAAGCAAAACCTTTTGCCTCATTGCCTGCATTTGCCGGGCGATATGTCGGATGTTGAATTTGCGTTAACCGAAAACTCCCGGTCTGACCTAAGCGGGAAAATACTTTGTGAGGCTGATTATGTTGGCGAAGCACATAGGTTTCGTAAGCGACAAAATCGAGCGCCATTTGCTCATTAACTAGCTTGCTGCGCTGATTTAATTGCGGACGCTTGAAGGTAAGTATTCGACCTTCATTATCACTTAACTCCACGCTCGTGGAGCTTTCTGATAAGCGTTCACACGCCGAATAGGTCCAGCCGTGGCCGAGCCCTATATTGCGATCATGACCTGAACGGTAGGTACGTTTCCATACAAATGGCAAGGGGCCTGGCAAGGTGAAATCGGTCAGGCTTAATAATTCCTCTCCCGACACCATACTAATTGGGCAGCCACGTGTGCAGGTATTTGCAACAGAGGGCGCTCCTTTTGCTGTGCCTTCGGCCACATTACCCGACTGAACATTCTCTATTGCACCGCTCTCCCCACATGAGAGTTTAGTCTCAGGTGACACCGTGCTTGATGCGGTAAAACTTGAAGATGAAACTGATTCAGGTTGGGCAGCTTTGGCTTTGGCCGCACCACCACCTTTACCTTTAGTCGTTTTTGACACCGATTTTGACGGCATGCACGTCAAATGAATTTTCTTCGCGGCAATGGCTTCGTTAATCGATCTCGCAATTTCATCGGGCCCTGACGGACACGGTTTAGCTGGAAATAATATTTTCCAGGCATCATTCCAACTAAGAGGTTTGATGAGTTTTATGTCTTTGGGGAGGATATTGACTTGCGTGCTTCCAGCGATGGACGGCTTGCTGGTAGATAAATGAAATTGATTGTTGTTGCTATCGCTAAACTCTACGTTATTCGAAACGATTTTATTTGCAGCCATGTTATTCCAAGGTCCCTTGATCTACTGATCCTGTTTAAAGTCAATGCTAGGTTAACGTCAATTCTAGGTGTGTCAATTTTGTAATGTTTAAAATACGGATTTATGAAGCATAAAAACTGGAAGCCAGTATAAATGCAGTCTCGGATTAAAAACAGCAAACCCGAAGATTAGGTGAACTGGTCCGCACTTTATTCTCACTACTCAGCGCCTAGAGTCCATTCGCCGTCGTTTTAGGCCGCTCCATTTTTCGCTTGGCAACCATTACCGCTACGCGTCGATTCTGGGCGCGACCCATTTCAGTATCGTTGGATACTAAGGGCTGAAACTCTCCATATCCCACTGCCGCAAGACGCTCAGGTGCAACGCCTTTAGTCGCTAAAAACTTAACAATTTCAGTTGCCCGAGCAGATGATAGCTCCCAGTTGGTGGGATAACGGCCATTTCTGATCGGAACGTTATCCGTAAAGCCTTCAATTTGGATTGGGTTTTCGTAATTTTTTAGTATCTCTGCGATTTCAGTAAAAATTGTTTGCGCCTGCACGCTTGTTTCTACTCCGCCCGATGAAAATAAAATACTGTCCTTTAATTCTATTTGCAGCCACAGTTCATTGCTGGATACTTTAATTAATTGATCATTAATTAATTGCGCAAATTTTTCGTTCACCAAATCTGAAATTTGCGTAAGTTCATCAGATGTTTGCGTTTTAGCGATAGTGTTGGACTGCGCATTCATGTCCGACTTTGCACTATCGTCTACTACAGCGTTTTGTGGTTGCTTAATATTATCGTCTGTTGCCGTCTTACCCATGTCTATCGGAACAATGGCATTACTCGATGGTATTGTTGTGTCTTGTGGCATGGGATTAGTTTTAGCATCATTTGGCTGATTGAAAGCTTGTATAAATGTTTCGGAGAGCACGCGATACTTACTTTGATTAACTTGTGAGATGGAATACATGACCACAAAAAATGCAAACAACAAAGTAATAAAGTCGGCGTAGGACACTAGCCAACGTTCGTTGTTAACATGAATTTCTCGTTGACGACGACGTACCATAATATTTACACAAGTGTTGAAAAATTTTATTCACTAAAAATTAATTGGGATGTAAATACCCATTCAATTTAATTTCGAGAGAGCGAGGGTTTTCACCATCAGCGATCGCAATAATTCCTTCAATAATTAGCTCACGATATTGTGAACGTTCATTTACACACATGCGCAATTTATTAGCGATGGGTAACAAAAACAAATTGGCGAGTGCGACACCATAAATTGTTGCCACAAAAGCGACAGCGATACCTGGGCCTAATAAAGCGGGATCCGCGAGATTGTTCATCACATGAATGAGCCCCATGACGGCACCGATAATGCCGATGGTAGGTGCATAACCGCCCATACTTTCATAGAATTTTACAGCGTCGTAATCGCGCTGTTCATCCAAAATTAAATCCGATTCCAGAATACGGCGAATGGATTCAGGCTCACTGCCGTCTACCAATAACTGCAAACCTTTTTTAGCGAATTTATCTTTTTCTCTTTCTGCAATTTCTTCCAAGCCTAGCAAGCCATCTTTACGAGCGGCATTGGCCCAACGAACTAATTTTGAAATACCTTCTTTAAATGGAGCGTACGGCGGATTGAAAACCCACTTAAAAATACTTAAGGCGCGCTTTAAACTTTGTTTAGGTGTTTGCAAAATTGCAGCTGCAAGTGTGCCACCAAAAACAATAAGTGCGGCAGAACCATTCACTAAAGAGTGAATCGATCCGCCCTCCGCAAAATTGCCGCCAATAATGACAGCAAAGCCAAGTATAACTCCGACTATGCTGAGAAAATCCATTACACAACCTCACGCGCAAGGCGCGGCCCGATGTCTTGCAAACTCATTACGCGATCAGTGTAACCGGCACGCGCAACCGCCATTGGCATACCATAAATTACGCAGCTAGCTTCATCTTGCGACCAGAGTTGCGAGCCTGCCGCTTTTAATAATCCAGCACCTTTACAGCCGTCAGAACCCATACCGGTTAACACAATACCTAAAGCTTTATCACCATACACATTTGCAGCGGAACCAAAAGTGATATCCAACGAAGGTTTGTAAGTAACACGATTATCATCCGGCAATACACGCACAGAACCGCCATTACGTTTATCCAACATTAATTGTTTTCCACCCGGCGCGAGCAACGCTAGACCTGGTTCTAATACATCGCCGTCCACCGCTTCGCGCACGCGAATATTGCATTGTTTATTTAAGCGCTCTGCAAACGCTTTCGTAAAATTTTCTGGCATATGCTGCACCAGTACGATGGGAATGGGGAAATGTGTTGGCAAGGCCAAAAGCACTTCGGTTAACGCAACCGGGCCGCCCGTAGAAGCACCAATAATTAAAATTTTCGGTTGTCGTTTTAAACGATAAGTGTCAGAGCTTGCCACCGGTTTATGTACCGGTGCAGTTACATTCGTGGCAACAGATATTTGAGTGTGTGTAGCTGCAATTTCAGCAACAGGTGCTTTTGTATTTACAGGCATTGCGGCCGTCGCGCGCGGTGCAGTTGTCTGAACTGCTATTGGCGGTATGGGTGCGACTGGTGCCGGCTGACCAGAGCGAGCCAACGTGATTAACCGTTCATGCAGCTTTTTTTTAAGCACGGCTGAATTGCGCGATACTTCTGCAAAATCTTTCGGAATAAAATCCAACGCACCTGCGGCTAAGGCATCCAGGGTTACCTTTGCACCCTCATAGGTGAGCGATGAAAACATAATGATGGGAACCTTGCGGCTCGCTAAAATATGTTTTATCGCAGTAATGCCATCCATCACCGGCATTTCAAAATCCATGGTGATGATATCGGGTTTTAAATTGTCCGCTTTTTCAATAGCTTCACGGCCGTTACTGGCGATACCAACAACTTTCAATTCGGGGTGTTCATTAATAATCTCTTTCAGTCGATGCTGAAAGAAACTCGAATCATCAACCACCAACACCCGTAACGGCATGAAAATTACTCCGAGCCAAATATGGCATTTATCCCTGAGGGATTAACTACAAACTACCGTAATGCACAGGTGGATTAAGTGTGTCCCCACGACGCTGCGCCCTTGGCGTAGCGACGAAGCAAACTGGGAATATCTAAAATTAATGCGATTGTTCCGTCACCCGTAATAGTTGCACCTGCCATTCCGGGCGTGCCTTGTAACATTTTTCCGAGCGGCTTAATGACCACCTCTTCCTGACCAATCAATTGATCCACTACAAAACCAACACGACGTGTGCCCACAGTCACTATAACCACATGTGCAAAATCTTTACGCGCGCCGGTAACGGCATTTTTGATAAGCCATTCTTTTAAATAAAATAATGGAATTGCCTGGTCGCGGATGGAAATGCAATTTTGACCGTCTACTACATGGCTTTTTGATAAATCCATGTGGAAAATTTCGTTCACACTGACCAAAGGCAACGCAAAAGTTTGTTTGCCAAGCATGATCATGAGCGTTGGCATAATGGCAAGTGTGAGCGGCACTTTGATAAGAAAGCGCGTCCCTTTACCTAAGGTAGATTGAATCTCTACAGTACCGTTGAGTTGGGTGATTTTGGTTTTCACCACATCCATCCCAACGCCGCGGCCGGACACATCAGAAATTTCTTTTTTGGTGGAAAAGCCCGGCGCAAAAATTAAATTGAATGCCTCAACATCCGATAAACGTGCGGCAGTATCTTCATCATACAAACCTTTTTCAACCGCGACTTTGCGCAATTTCACCGGGTCCATACCTGCGCCGTCATCGCTGATGCACAATAGAATATGATCGCCTTCCTGTTCTGCCGAAAGAATAATTAAACCAGTACGCGATTTACCAGCGGCGACGCGTGCATCGGGAAATTCAATTCCGTGGTCAACTGAGTTGCGCACCAAATGCACGAGTGGGTCAGCGAGTGCTTCTACTAGATTTTTATCAAGATCAGTTTCTTCACCGATCAATTCAAGATTAATTTCTTTTTTCAAATTACGCGCTAAATCACGTACCACACGCGGAAAACGCCCAAATACTTTTTTGATGGGCTGCATACGGGTTTTCATCACAGATGTTTGTAAATCTGCAGTGACCACGTCTAAATTTGCGACCGCTTTTACCAAAGCTTCGTCAGTGGATGTATCGCCCAAACGAACCAGACGATTGCGAACCAATACTAGCTCGCCAACCATATTCATAATATCGTCGAGGCGTTGCGTATCCACACGCACCGTTGTTTCCACACCGGTGGGGTTATCTTTGTCACCAGCAGGAGCCGTACTCAGTGCAGCGGAGCTTGAACCAGAAGGTTTTGGCGCTTCCGATTTTACAGGCTCAGATTTTGGTGCTGGCTTAGGCGCGGATATAGCCGATTTTGCGGCTGCAGGTGTAGCGGGCACAGCAGGTTTTGCGACAGGTGCAGTCTGAGCTGGCGATGTAGCCGTAGATTTTGCAGCAGCATTTGGCGCTTTGCCTTTACCATGAAGTTGATCAAGCAATGCTTCAAATTCATCGTCATTAATTAAATCTGAGTTACCAGAAGAAACCGCGGGCGATGGCGCTGCAACAATTGGCTTTTCCGCCGCTTTAGGAGCGTCTATTCCCGGGCCTTTACCTTTACCATGCAATTGATCAAGCAAGGCTTCGAATTCGTCGTCGGTGATGTCATCCCCAGTGGAGACTGCCGCAGTGGAAACTGACCCAGTGGATGCAGCGCCAGTGTTTGCAACAGAAGTATTTGAAACAGAGGTTTGCACTGCACTATTAGCAGTATTTACCGGTGCAGATTTGGGCGCGGGTGGCTTGCCTTTACCATGCAATTGATCAAGTAACGCATCGAATTCATCCTCCGTTATTTCGTCCCCAGTGGAGGCTGCCGGTGTGGACACTGCCCCAGTGGACACTGCACCGGAATTGTCTATTACTGGCGCTGCTGCTTGCGGTTTTGGATTGGAGTTTTGTCCGGGCGTTTGATTGATCGCATCCAGTAAACGTTCAAATTCATCGTCAGTGATATCGCCATGCGGCGCTTCTGTTGATGCAGAACTAATTACACCATTCGCAGCAACATCAACGTAAGTATTTTCCATTTCTACTGACTGTTCAGCTTTTGCAGATTCATTTAAATCATCGCAAGAAACCAAACGTTCAAGTGCGTGAATTAATTCAGAGTCAACCGGGGGTAATTCACCACGCGCGTTAACAATATCAAATTGGTCTTTAACACTATCGAGCGCTTGTAAAACGACATCCATTAATTCTGATGTGACTGTGCGTTTTCCATTACGCAAAATATCAAATAAATTTTCAGTGAGATGGCAGCATTCCACCATAGGTGTAAGTGACAAAAAACCCGCACCACCTTTCACAGTGTGGAAGCCGCGGAAAATAGCATTTAATAAATTTTTATCATCAGGACGCTGTTCAAGATCGACCAACTGTTGTGACAAGCGCTCTAAAATTTCGCCCGCCTCAACTAAAAAATCCTGAAGAATGTCCTCGTCATCACCGAAACTCATTCACTCATTCCCCTGAAACATGAAGGCTAGAAACCAAGACTTGATAAGAGGTCATCAACTTCATCTTGCCCGGAAACTACATTTTCACGTTCTTTATTAATTTGTGGGCCTTCCGCCTCGTGTTTTCGTTTCTCTATTAAGCCTTCAATTTCGTATTGATTTTCCTTAGGGTCTGCAATGCCGGTAATTTCTTCAACCTGACCTGCCATGCGCACCAAATCAACTAAATCTTTTTCAACATCTTTTATTAAACCGATGACACGTTTTAATACTTGTCCGGTTAAATCCTGAAAGCCTTGCTCTAGCACAATGTCTTGCAAACTTTTGTTTAAACGCGTTGTACCCGTTTCCATTTGTCCTAAAAAACCATCCATACGCTCATACAATTCGCGAAATTCATCAGCAGACATTTCACGGCGTTTTAACCTCGCCCAATCGTTGCGAAGTAAACTTGCCTCCTGACCTAAATTAGCGGCAATCGGAGCAGCCTCATCCACCATATCCATGGTTCTTTCAGCCGCTTTTTGTGTAAGTTCAATCACGTAATTCAAACGATTGGATGCGTCGTGAATATCGGAGCCTTCAATTTTTGGTGGTTGTTTGCTGAGGTCAGCGTCCACATTAAAATTGACAATGGCATTGTGCAAACCCCGTGTTAATTTACCCACGGTGTGAAATATATGACGATCACGTGATTCGGTAATACTTCGAATAAGTACTGAGGCTTCATCAAATTGATTGCCCTGCAACTTTTCAGTCAGCAGTTTCGCGCATTCCTTAAGTTCTGCGATAAAATCGCTGTTGGGATCAATCGAATTTTCAGATGCCATGGACGTGCCTTAATTGGTGGAGGGAGGCAAATAAAATGTTTAGCCAACGCGTTCAAATATTTTTTCTATTTTTTCTTTTAATGCTTGCGCAGTGAATGGTTTTACAACGTAGCCGTTTACACCAGCTTGCGCCGCTTCAATAATTTGATCGCGCTTGGCTTCAGCTGTCACCATGAGTACGGGAAGTGTTGCGAGTTTTTCATCGGCACGTACCGCACGCAATAAATCAATTCCAGTCATGCCCGGCATATTCCAATCGGTCACCAGAAATTGAAAGTCACCGCTCTTAAGCATTGGCAAAGCAGTCACGCCATCATCTGCTTCATGGGTGTTTGAAAACCCCAAATCTCTCAGCAGATTTTTAATGATCCGCCGCATTGTCGAAAAGTCGTCGACAATTAAGATTTTCATGTTCTTATCCAAAGGAACCTCCGTCGCACCTGCAGGTATTTCATTTACTGTTAGTCTAGCCAGTGTTAACAATCTGGCCAGTTTTTTGACGTTAAAAAACTTTTTTAATTACTTATGGTGATTGGTTGATTTGCTAGTGTTTAAAACTAAAACACCCCACCCTAACCCTCCCAGCTGCGCGTCCCGCTTGTAAGGGGAGGACAGAAAAAAAGACCCCACCCCGACCCTCCCCTTGACTGCGGGACGCGTAGTCGGGAGGGAGTTGTGCGTGCCAAAAATTAACTAGTGGCACTTTTGCTCCTCCCCGGCTACGCGCCCCGCTTTAAGGGGGAGGCCGGGAGGGGGTATGTTTTTTACCTTTGCCAACCCGTCAACCGAGATTTCAAACGTGCAGCGGCCTGACTGTGAATTTGGCTGACGCGCGATTCACTTACGCCGAGCACCAAACCTATTTCTTTTAAGTTGAGTTCTTCGTTGTAATAAAGTGCGAGCACCATGCGTTCGCGCTCAGGTAATTGGGTGATGGCTTCCGCAAGCGCTTTTTTTAAGCCCTCGCGTTGAATACCTTCAAAAGGGCTTGCGAATGCACTGCTGGTTTCACTCGCGTCAATGTTGCTATCTTCTTCGCCAAAGGTTTCTTCGTAGCTGTATAAACGACTTGAATTTGAGTCTTGCAGCATGGCGAAATATTCGTCCAACTCTACTTCTAATTCAGCGGCAATTTCGATATCGCGTGCGTCGCGACCGGTGCGGGCTTCAACAGCTTTTATGGCTTGGGCAATACGACGAGAGTTGCGATGAACGGAACGCGGTGCCCAATCGCCACGGCGCATTTCATCCACAATTGAACCGCGAATGCGAATACCCGCATAGGTTTCAAAACTGGCGCCTTTGGAGGAGTCGTACTTTTGCGCGGCCTCGATTAAACCAATCATGCCGGCCTGGATAAGATCGTCTACCTGCACGCTGGCGGGCATCCGCATCATCATGTGGAAAGCGATACGCTTGACCAGCGGCGCAAATTCTTCGATACGCGCATTGGCAAGGTTCTGCCCTTTTTTATCGTACATGGCTAACCTATCGACTGCGGCCATAAGTCATACTCAGTAGCGGTCATTCGCCGCACGAAGTAAACGTTCAACAAAAAATTCCAAACGACCACTGGGGCCACTTGGTAACGGCCATTTATCCACTACCTGGGCAAGCCCACGGATGGCAACAGCGGCTTTGGAATTGGGAGCAAACTCTAACAATGCTTTTTGCTTGCGCACGGCGTTGCGAACCTCCTCATCAAAGGGAACCTGACCAACAAACTGAAGGGTGACATCTAAAAAGCGTTCACAAACCGTATTGAGTTTGTTGAACATACTGGTGCCCTCTTGCGCGTTACGCGTCATATTCGCGATAACCCGAAAGCGCTGCATGCCGTATTCTTTGTTGAGAAGTTTTATAAGTGCGTAAGCATCTGTAATAGATGAAGGCTCGTCACATACCACGATGATTACTTCGTTAGCTGCGCGAACAAAACTGACTACGGTGTCTGAAATACCGGCAGCGGTATCTATCACCAATACATCAACTTGATCGCTTAATTCATTGAAGGCGTTAATTAAACCAGCGTGCTCCGCAGCGCTTAATTCCGCCATGCGCTGCACACCTGAAGACGCGGGAACAATTTTAATACCGGCTGGGCCATTGATAAGTACATCCATCAACGAATGGGTGCCAGCGAGTACATCGGCAAGGGTATTAGTGGCTTTGAGACCAAGCAGTACATCAATATTTGCCAACCCGAGGTCAGCATCAAACAGCACTACACGGCGACGCAATTCAGCCAGCGCGATGCTGAGGTTTACGGAAATATTACTTTTACCGACTCCGCCTTTGCCGCCGGATACTGCAATAACTTGTACTGGGCGCATTGATTATTAACTCCAACAAACCGGCCTAAAACTAAATTTGTGAACTGAGTATAGAAGGTGATTTGGCTCAGCATGGATTTTTTATAACTTGTTTTGCGATCTGTAACGCCACTTTTGAAACACGCCACTTCTGAACTACATACAACCTAAGCTTTTAAAAGCACCCCTCCCAACCTCCCCCGTCGCAGGGAGGACGCGTAGCCGGAAGGAGGTGGATCTCGACTTTTAAAAGCACCCCACCCCAGCCCTCCCCTTGGCTGCGGGGCGCGTAGCTGGGAGGGAGCGGTACTCACTCCGCTCTCAAAATTGCGAGGACCTACTCCTCCCCGGCTACGCGCCCCGCTTTAAGGGGGAGGCTGGGACGACTGCATGGATGCGGGAGGTAGAGCCACGCAGGATGCAGTTGCCGAGGGGGTTACGCTTTTTAAGAAACCGCCGAAGCCGGATTTGCCTTCAACAACGCTATCGCCTTGGCCACCATATGATGTGCCTTTGCGACTTCTATATTCTTCGGAATATCCTGACCATCTGTAGTGTAGGCAACGGGTAATTTGTTCTGAATCACTACGCCCAAGGCTTCACCCATACTTGCGGTTTCGTCCAGTTTGGTGAGCACACAACCTTTTATACGCGCTGCGCCGTAGGCATGAATGGATGCTTTAAGCATTTGCTCCTGGCTATTGCACGACAGCACTAGCAAACTTTTCACTTGTGGTTGATCAGCCAATGATTTGAGTTGTGCTTTCAATTGTGGATCGCCGTGACGGAAACCCGCGGTGTCGATCAATACTAATGAACAATGACGCAAGCTTTTTAATAAACTTTCTAACGAATTACTTTCATCAACCACGCGCACTGGCACACGTAAAATACGCGCAAGAGAACGCAACTGATCATGAGCGGCAATGCGGTACGTGTCGGTAGTGATAATTGCGACTTTGTCTGCACCATGCTTCAAAACATAACGTGCAGCGAGCTTCCCGATAGTGGTTGTTTTACCAACGCCAGTTGGGCCAACGAACGCGAACACTCCGCCGGCATCAACTACATCTCTCCCGATAACCGGTAACTGATGCGCAAGATTTGCCAGCGCATCTGGCCATGCATCGCTCAGGTTTTTGGTTTTAGTGCAGCCATTTAATACGCTGTTGATCGCAGTCGCTGGTAAACCCAAGCGCTCTAAACGACGACCTATACTGCCTAAAATTGGCGAGCTGTTAGAGGGGCTCGCGGCAGCGCCCAAGCGATTAAGTTGTTGTTCAAGCAAGAAACGCATATCAGCAATTTCAGCTTGAAGATCTTGGATATCGTTGTTGCGCGCAGGCGCTGTGCTCAATTGAACTTTGTCGTTTTGACTGTGTTTTTCGAAATCTGTATCAACTAGCGGATAACGGTCAGCCGCGCTGACGATGGCAGGTTTTACCGCTGCAAGCTTTTCATTCGCAGGCTTGGCACCTACCACTTTCGCTTCAACGGCTTTGCGACCTTGCGGGCGATTCGCCGCTGGCTTTGGTGCAGATTCAGAAGCAGCAGCTTTGCGAGGAATACCTGCGTTAACCACGGTATTTTTGCCCACCAAAAATTCTTTTGCGGATGCTTCGATGTTTTGGCTGGCCAGCATACGCAAACGCGCTTGCTCGATATCATCAACCAATTGCTTGCCAGTTTTACCCATATTGCTGCTACCAGCTTTGGTGGACGCCAGTGTTTGGGCAAATGACGTATTCGCATGTTGCTTTGCAGCACGCTCGATAACTTCGGTTTCAGCCCAAGCACCGTCGCTAATCATGGGCGATGCGCTGGAGAAAGCCATCTTGCCTAAGGGCTGTTGTTGGAGTTGCATAAGCTCGCTGTCCGATCCCGTGGTCGTCAGCAGCTCCACGCCTTCCGGCACGCGGCCACTTGAGAGAATAATTGCATCTGGCCCCAGCTCCTGGCGAACCAGTTCTAACGCACGGCGCATATCAGCAGCTACGAAACGTTTAACTTGCATATTCAGCTCCTGCCTTTCGGCTTACTTCAATTTGTTTATCAGATACGCTTGACCCCACCCCAACCCTCCCCTTGTCAGGGGAGGGAGCCGACTGAGCCAAAACTAGCAACTGGCACATTCAGCTCCTCCCCCTGTGCAGGGGGAGGAGTCTAGTTCCCTCCCCTGACAAGGGGAGGGCTAGGGTGGGGTTAAGCTTTCGGGAGCTATCTATCAGCCCCCACATTCGCATCAATCGTAATTTGTTTGTTGTCGGGTATTTCGGTGTAAGCCAGTACGCGCATGTCCGGAAGGCTATGACGCACGAAGCGCGACATCATCATCCGCAGTGGCGCTGCCACCAGTAACACCAAGGGTTTCCCCGCCATCTCTTGCTTCTGAGCCGCGCTTACGAGCGACTCTTGCAAGCGATCCGCTAAGCCTGGCTCTATGAACGCACCGTCATCAGCGCCAGCTTTTTGTGCTTGCTGTACGGTACTTAGCAACAACTGTTCCAAACCAGGGTCAAGCGTGACTACAGGCAGGTTTTGCTCGTTTCCGATGATGTTTTGGACTATTTGACGACGTAGTGCGATACGTGCAAGCGCCGTTAAAGCGACGGGATCTTGACTCCTGCCATTAGCACCCGCCAAAGCTTCAGCGATAGAACGAATGTCGCGAATCGGTACGCGTTCATGCAGCAAGTTCTGCAGTACTTTCAAGAAGATGTTCAAACTGATAGTACCGGGCACCAATTCCTCTACCAATTTGGGCGAAGTTTTGGCCAGCATATCCAACAGCTTTTGCACGTCTTCATGGCCCAGCAATTCATAGGTGTGGTTTTGTAGAATTTGGTTGAGATGAGTCGCCACAACGGTACTCGGGTCAACCACGGTGTAACCCAAGGTTTGCGCCTGTTCTTTTTGGGTTGCATTGATCCAGATAGCATCTAAACCGAAGGCGGGATCTTTAGTTCGCACACCATCCAGATTGCCAAACACCTGACCAGGGTTAATTGCCAATTCACGGTCTGGGAAAACCTCAGCCTCAGCCACGGTTACGCCCATTAAGCTAATGCGATAGCCCGTGGGCATTAAATCCAGATTGTCGCGAATATGGACAGACGGAATCAAAAAACCCATCTCTTGCGACAGCTTCTTACGAACACCTTTAATGCGGCCCAATAACTCGCCACCCTGATTTTTATCCACCATAGGAATCAGGCGATAACCCACTTCAAGACCAATCACATCTACTGGCTGTACATCGTCCCAACCCAGCTCAGGCCCTTCATGCGCCATGGATTGCCCACTTCCCGGTGGTAACGCAGGTGGTGTACGTTGCGGAGCAATAGTCGCTGTGTTTGCAGAGTTGTTAGCGCTGTTAAGCTCATTGGCCAAGCGGCTGCCAGACGGAATAAATGAACCTTCATCCACCGCCGCAGGCTGCTCTTTTTTCCAGTAGATGTAGTAAGCAATCGCAGCACAAACCAGACCCAATGACAAAAACGCGATGTGTGGCATGCCTGGAATCAGGCCCATAATAATCAAGATACCCGATGCAACCGCCAGCGCTTTTGGTGAAGCAAACAGCTGATTAACCACCTGCGCACCCATGTCTTGCGCGGTGTTTACACGAGTTACCAGAATCGCAGAAGCAACTGACAACAAGAGGCCGGGAATCTGCGCAACGAGACCGTCACCGATGGTTAACAAGGTATATTTCTGTACCGCGTCCATAAACGGCAGGCCATGTTGAAGTACACCCACTGCCAAACCGCCGAAAATATTGATCAACATAATCATGATGCCCGCGACGGCATCACCTTTTACGAACTTGCTCGCACCGTCCATGGCGCCGTAGAAATCAGCCTCCGCGGCGACTTCTTGACGACGAAAACGGGCTTGGTCCTGATCAATCAAACCCGCATTCAAATCCGCGTCAATCGCCATTTGTTTACCGGGCATAGCATCTAACGTAAACCGCGCACTTACCTCCGAAATACGGCCCGCACCTTTGGTCACTACGATAAAGTTAATGATCATCAAAATGACGAATACTACGATACCGACCGTGTAGTTCCCGCCAATCACCACCTCACCAAAAGACTCAATTACCTTACCCGCCGCATGCCCGCCTTCATGACCATTAATCAAAATCACACGCGTAGACGCCACGTTCAAACCGAGGCGCAGCAAGGTCGCAATCAACAGAACAGTAGGGAAAGCCGCGAAATCTAAAGGCCGCTGGGCGTACACGCTCACCAGCAAAACCACCAGCGCGAGGGCGATATTGAAAGAGAAGAATGCATCCAGCATAAACGGCGGAATTGGCAGAACCAACATCGCCAGCAGGATCATCAACATAACCGGAATACCGAACGCCCCCTTCCCTATCCCACGGAAAGATTGCAGCGCGGATCTACCACCGACATTGTTCAACTGACTAAAAGTTGGTATGGCCATAGTTACGGATTCTTGACGCTAAAGTGATTTATAAACCACCCATCGCAAGAGCCGTGCCTATTTTGTGATTTTTAATTTTGGAGGGGAGTTTAGGTAAGACGATGTAATGGAGATTGGCGTTGGATTTGGGTATGGTCTTTACTTAATTGAGCTTAAATTCTCTAGGCTTAACCATCTCAATAAGCAATCTTTTAAAAACTAGTGATTTTTATTAAAAGCAAATCTACAGTGAGGGAGTAAAAATGAAATATTTGGTAACGCTGATACTTGTCGGTTCCGTATTGAGTGGGTGCACATCAACAAAAGTTACACCGCTCACCGCAAAATTAAGTAAAGACGTATGTATCGAAAAAAATGAAAAAGTCATAGTTCAAAATTTTGTGGAGATTTTAAGAAATGGCTTTGAAGAGCATGGCTTTAAAACTAGAGTCTACAGCTCGACAGCTCCAGAAAACTGCAGCACGATATTAACTTACACTGCAACACGAAAATGGGATCTTGCTCCTTACATGACGGACGCTGAATTATGGTTGCGTGATAGCGAAGGAAATAGACTTGGGTATGCTCAATATCATTTGAAAGGTGGCGGCGGTTTAGCTCTAAATAAATGGGCTAGTCCTGAAAGTAAAATGAAACCAGTTATTGATGAATTACTTGCAGAATATTCGCGTTAAAACACCGACAAGACACTTTAAGCGCGCCGTTTAGTGTGGATAGTTTTTAATTCACAAACGTATGTATTTGCCAATAGATGGTACAACACTGTGATTAAAGTTATCGCCGAACTCGTTATGCGTTTTTAATGGTTCACTAATATGAAACTTTCAAGCGTTGTGTTTACGTCTCTTATTAGCGTCTTTGTTTTAGTCAAATCTACTCATAGTTTGGCTGAAAACACTTACAGACCAAAATCGCCTCAGGTATATGTAACGGGACCAAAAGGCGGTTGTTACTACATTAATAAGAACGGAAAGAAAACTTATGTGGATCGCAGCTTGTGCTCAAAAAAATGATATGAATTTATACAGGGAGCCGTCATCCTCAGCTACGCGCCCCGGCTTGCGGGGATTCAGTAGTTGATTTTAATTAAGCAACAGCAAAAGCTGGATCCCCGCTTTCGCGAGGATGACGACTCCCTTCTTAATAAATAATTCTCTTCGTGTATTAGGTGGTTTTAAGTCGCAGTTTGGTAGCTTTTCTGCGCAATTCCACAAATTACAATCCAACAACTCTGCGCTCGGAACTACAGAAAGGATAACCAATGAAAGTCTATACATTTGCAATTTTATTAGCTGTTACAGGATGTTCATCTACACAGGTAGCAACGGAAAAACCCGCCAGCAAAGAAGCATCTATGATTAAAGAAGATAAAATACCTCAGCTTTGGACTGGGCAAAAAGAGCTCACTGAAAGTATTGAAGTCTGTGCATTTAAAGCAGAAAGTATATTGAGTTCTCTAGGCTTTTCAAAAATCACAAAATCTGTCTACGAATCACAAACCTATATTTACGCAAATTTCGTCAACAATCGTGCGGGCCTTCATTGCACTAGTGTTGGCGGGAAAACCTTTGTGTATGGAGCAGTTGCAGGGCCTGACGTGAAAACTGTTGAAACACTGAGAAACAATATATTTTGGAAGTTTTAAACAATTCACAGTTCGCATTTCAGCATTAAACAATAGAAATTAGAATGGAGAAAAAATTGAAAAATTTGGACTGGCTGTGGTTGATTGGAGGTGTTATTTATGGCGTCTTATTAAGATATACCTTTGGTAAATTTTCTCATGCGGTCGACGGGCCAATGTCACTAGCATTTCTTATTGCCACGCCAGTCACTGTTGGAGCAATAACTATATTTAGTGCGAGAAAAAATAATCCTTCAGGGTTATATATGACGTTTTTCCCTTGGATTACTACTGCTTTAATGCTATTGGGATGTGCAATAACCATGATGGAAGGTGCAATTTGTATAGCAATATTGTCTCCACTCTTTCTAATATGCTCCAGTATTGGTGGTTTAATTATGGGGTATAGCTTAAGGGCGCTAAAAGGGAATGAAAACAATTTAAAAGCAATTGTGGTTCTTCCACTTTTGATCATGCTTGGCGAATCCAATATTCCGTTACAGGAACGTAATATGGAAATCAGGCAGGCAATAACGGTTAATGCCGAACCTAAAATCATTTGGAATCAAATTATAACCGCAAAGCAAATTAGGGCAGACGAGTTGCCATTTAGTATCACGCATTTGATTGGAGTGCCTAAGCCAGTTGAAGGAATAAACATCGAAACAGAAAATGGGGAAGTAAGATTCTCTAAATGGGAGAAAGGAGTTAATTTTCAAGCGAAAGTTATGTCCAAGCATGAATACAAATCCATAACATGGCATTATATTTTTAATCAAGATTCGTTTCCTGCGGGCTCAATGGATGATCATGTTGCTATTGGAGGGAAGTATTTTGACCTGAACGATACAACCTTTAATTTAATTCCTATAGACGCTGGAAAAACCCAGTTGGAAATTATTGCCCATTTTAGAGTGAATTCCGCTGTTAATTTTTATGCATTACCTGTATCCGAATTATTAGGATCGGATTTTATTAATACCATACTAACCTTGTATAAAAATCGCAGTGAAAATGAAAATATGGAAAATAATAAAATAGCTGCCAGATAATTTATAAGCTTGGCCGTCTTCACAATAAATAGATTGAGTCGTAATTTCGCGATATTGCTACACAA
>Ga0247739_10000104_pt1 | contig 28843 bp, 14 predicted proteins | sample UWRJL058202B2_FD_180943 | JGI IMG/M metagenome (GOLD analysis project Ga0247739, IMG submission 180943) | Plant litter microbial communities from Arlington Agricultural Research Station in Wisconsin, United States - UWRJ-L058-202B-2 | ecosystem: Environmental > Terrestrial > Plant litter >...
TAAATATTAATAAAAATAAAAATAAAAATAAAAATAGAAATATTTTATCCTTCCTTTTTTATAAAACTTAAAAAAAAATTTTTTTATAATATACATCTTTTAAAAATTATATTGATAATTAATTAAATCAAAAAAAAATACTAACGGTTTGTGATAAACGTTTTATATCTACTATTATATTAATTAATTAATGAATTTATCTATTATATTATTTTTAATAGGAATGCTCGGATTTGTATTAAATAGAAAAAATATAATTTTAATGCTTATTTCTATAGAAATAATGCTATTAGCTATTACATTTTTGATATTAGTAAGTTCATTAAGCTTTGACGATATATTAGGTCAAACATTTGCTATATATATTATATCAATAGCTGGTGCTGAATCAGCTATAGGACTAGGTATATTAGTAGCTTTCTATAGATTAAGAGGAAGTATAGCCATTGACTTTAAATAATGTATTTAGCTATAATAATATTACCTCTTTTTGGATCAATAGTTTCAGGATTTTTGGGTAGAAAAGTAGGAGTTAGCGGGGCACAATTAATAACATGTAGTTCTGTTATACTTACAACCATCTTTGCTACAATCGCTTTTTTTGAGGTAGGATTAAATAATATACCTGTGTCCATTTCACTTTTTAGATGAATTGATTCGGAATCTCTTAATGTATCATGAGGATTTCATTTTGATTCATTAAATGTTTCTATGTTAATACCTGTATTAATAGTTTCTTCTTTAGTACATATATATTCTATAGGGTATATGAGTCATGACCCTCACAATCAAAGATTTTTTAGTTATTTAAGTTTATTCACTTTTATGATGATTATACTTGTAACAGCCAATAATTTCTTACTTATGTTTGTAGGTTGAGAAGGTGTAGGAGTCTGTTCTTACCTTTTAGTAAGTTTTTGATTTACTAGAATAGCAGCGAACCAAAGTTCTATATCAGCTTTTTTAACAAATAGAGTAGGAGATTGTTTTTTAACTATAGGTATGTTTGCTATATTGTGATCTTTTGGTAACATAGATTATGCCACTGTTTTTTCTTTAGCACCTTATATGAGTGAAAATATTATAACAATAATAGGTATATGTTTATTAATTGGAGCTATGGCTAAAAGTTCTCAGATAGGATTACATGTTTGATTACCTATGGCTATGGAAGGACCTACACCTGTATCTGCATTAATACACGCTGCAACAATGGTTACCGCAGGTGTATATTTATTAATGCGTACAAGTCCCTTAATAGAATATAGTTCTACTGTATTAATTTTATGTTTATGAATAGGTGCTATTACTACTGTATTTAGTTCATTAATTGGTTTATTTCAACAAGATATAAAAAAAGTTATAGCTTATTCTACTATGAGTCAATTAGGTATGATGGTTATAGCTGTAGGATTATCATCTTATAATATAGCATTATTTCATTTAATTAATCATGCTTTTTATAAAGGACTTCTTTTCTTAGGTGCAGGTGCAGTAATTCATGCTGTGTCTGATAACCAGGACTTTAGAAAATATGGAGGATTAAGAGTATTTTTACCTTTAACATATTCAGTTATGTTAATAGCTTCTTTAAGTTTAGTTGCTTTTCCTTTTATGACTGGATTTTATTCTAAAGATTTTATACTTGAATCTGCCTATGGTCAATTTTATTTTTCTGGTACTGTTGTTTATTTCATTGCAGCTATAGCTGCAATGTTTACTACGCTGTATTCAGTAAAAGTATTGTATTTAACTTTTTTAACTAATCCTAATGGTTCTATTGTTAATTATAAAAATGCTCATGAAGGTGATATTTTTATGAGTATACCTTTAATAGTATTAGCTATTTTCTCTATATTCTTTGGTTTTATAACTAAAGATATATTTATAGGTTTAGGTTCTAGTTTTTTCTCTGATAATAGTTTATTTATTCATCCTAAACATGAAATTATGTTAAACACGGAGTTTGCTGTACCTACTTTATTTAAATTATTACCTCTTATTTTTACGATATCTCTAACTGTATTATCTTTAATATTATGTGAATTCTTTCCTAATTATTTAATAAGTTTTAAATTGTCTAGGTTAGGATATACCATATTTAGTTTCTTTAATCAAAGATTTTTAATCGAATTACTTTATAATAAATATATAACAGAATTTCTATTAAATTTAGGAGGTCAAACTACTAAAATTTTAGATAAAGGTTCTATAGAATTAATAGGACCTTATGGTTTAGAAAAAGGATTAATAACTTTAAGTAATAATATATCTAGATTAGATACTGGTATCATTACTTCTTATGCGTTATATATACTAATAGGATTAATGTTTTACATATTAATTCCTTATTTTTATATATATGATTTTAATCTACTTATTATTATATTAGTTAATTTATTATTTTTAAATGCTAATAAAAAATAAAAATATTTTATCCCTTTTTTATAAAACTTAAAAAAAAAATAAGTAAAAATAGAAATGAATAAAATAAAACTTTAATGTTTTGGTGAAAAAAATTGTTTTATTCCTATAGTTATTGCATATAAATGAGCTGTTAAAGTATATCTTTCTTTATTACATTAATTACGGCAAGAATACAGCAAAACAGTTTTTTATTTTTCAGATATATTTCGTCATCCTTATCCATATAGCTATCATTAAAAATTTCGGTTAGTGCAAAATGTCAGGTGTAATAAACTATGTTTGTGTTTATATTTATGTTTGTGTTTATGTTTGTGTTTGTGTTTATAGTTACTATATATTTTATTGACTGCTTATAGGTTGAAAAATAGAGCTTAGTGATTAAAATAAAAAGGGTATTATACTAATACCATAGGAAAATCTAGAGCTTTTTAATTAGAAATTAAAAAATAGATTAAAATCTAGGATTTAGCAGAAACTAAAAACCATAAAACTATCTTTATTTTAGTATGATATGGTTATGAGATATTATCCACTATTAAGTCTTTTTTTAGAGTAATATGTAAATACAGAAACTAGGTTAATTTAATCCTACTATTATTAAATAATATTCTTAGTGTTTTGGTGAGTAAGTCAAGTACTAATATTATTAATATTTATTTTTCTAAGTATAAGTAAGTACATAACCTTACACTTACACTTACACTTACACCACATATAAAAAGGCATAAGTTTAATTTATGTCACCTAGATGTTTAAGTTACCCTTATTATAAAGTTATTTATAATGTAATATTTATTTATTCACCTACTTATGTCTTTTAGATTGAACGAGGTGTTTAAAATTAGGTATAAAAAATATTTATATCTATATAGTGATAATATGCTCTTTATTAATTTAATGTTACTTTCAAGTTTATTATTAATACCGCTGTTTGGTATATTTATTATTTATACAAGAATATATGATGAATTAACAGTTACAACTACAAAATGAATAAAAGGTACAGCATTAATTACTTCTATAGTAAATTTAGTTTTATCTTTTATCATTTTTATTTTTTTTGATTTTAGTAATAATCAATTCCAATTTGTACAAGAATACTATCAAATAAGTTCTTTTGATATTTATTTAGGAGTAGATGGTTTATCTATATATTTTGTTTTATTAACAACAATAATCATACCTATATCTTTATTATCTAATTGAACTTCTATTTCTGATAATATAAGATCTTATGTAATTATTATATTATTATTAGAAACTCTCCTATTAGCTGTTTTTATGGTATTAGATATTTTATTATTTTACGTATTTTTTGAAAGTATATTACCTCCATTATTTATATTAATTGGATTATTTGGGTCTAGTAACAAAGTAAGAGCCAGTTTTTACTTATTTTTATATACACTACTAGGTTCTTTATTTTTATTATTGTCAATAGTTACAATCTATTCTATAATGGGTACTACTGATTTTGATGCATTATATAAAACAAATTTTAATTACTATACACAATTATTTTTATTTTATGGTATTTTTATAGCATTTGCTGTAAAAACTCCAACTATTTTTTTAAACATTTGACTTTTAAAAGCTCATGTTGAATCACCATTAGGTGGTAGTATTATATTAGCTGGTATAGTATTAAAATTAAGTTTATATGGAATACTTAGATTAATATTACCTTTATTACCTAAAGCTTCATTAGACTATACTTATATAGTTTACTTAATAGGAGTAGTTACTATAATATATGCGAGTCTTAGTACTTTAAGAACAATAGATGTTAAAGAACTTATAGCTTATAGTTCTGTTTCTCATGCTGCTGTGTATCTTTTAGGAGTATTCAGTAATTCTATACAAGGTATAGAAGGAGGTATAACTTTAGGACTAGCTCACGGGTTTGTTTCTTCCGGTTTATTTGTTTGTGCTGGTGGTATATTATATGACAGATCTTCTACTAGATTAATAACTTTTTACAGAGGTATAGCACAGGTAATGCCTATATTTTCTATATTATTTTTTATTCTTTCATTAGGTAATTGTGGAGCACCTTTAACTCTTAATTTTATTGGAGAATTCTTATGTTTATATGGAACATTTGAAAGAATGCCTGTATTAGGTGTATTAGCAAGTTCATCTATAGTATTTTCTGCTGCTTATACTATATACATGTTTAATAGAATAGCATTTGCTGGTTCATATTCTAAATTCTTTTTAGTAAATATACCTGATGTTAATAAACGTGAATTTTTTGTACTATTAACATTAGTGTTATTTACAGTAGTATTAGGTATTTATCCTGCTCCTATATTAGACGGTTTACATTATTCTGTGTCTACTTTAATATATAATAGTTAATTTATATATATATACAGTATATATGTTGTAATTATACTTTAGTACTTTTATTTAAGTAAAAATAGCATTACTGAAAATGTCATTCAAAGAGTCAATAGAAAAACATTAAGTTTTTATTTAAATTAGTAACTCCCTTTATATCTTTTTATATAGAAAATGTATTGTATATTATACAGATATTTCCTGTTAATTTAAAAAATTTTTATCTTAAACACCTTATCTTTTATAAATTATTTTATAAAACAACCAAATTAAAAAAAAAAAGTTCTGCTTAATTTTTAAGTTAAACAAAAAACTATTTATTTGTAATCTATATAACATTAATCTTGTAGTATAAAATATAGATATTTTATATATTGACTAACTAATTTTTTACATTTAACTAGTAGCTAATAAACAATATAAAATATTTTACTCTATAATATTTTACAAAGATATGTATATACTTAACCTAATTTTTTTCTAAAAGATCTAAATAAATAAATATATTTATTAGATACCTTTTACAATAATTAAATTATTTTATTAATTATATGTTATATTCACCAACTATTTTTTCCATTTTAGAAGTAATATTCATAACAGTTCCCGTTTTACTTTCTGTAGCTTATGTTACAATAGCAGAAAGAAAAACTATGGGAAGTATGCAAAGAAGATTAGGTCCTAATATTGTAGGATATTGAGGGTTATTGCAAGCATTTGCTGACGCTCTAAAGTTATTATTAAAAGAATATGTGTCACCTACACAAGCTAATTTAGTTTTATTCTTTCTTGGTCCTATAATAACTTTAATTTTTTCATTACTAGGGTTTGCGATGGTACCATATGGTCCTGGTTTGGCTATATCAGATTTTAATTTGGGAATACTTTATATGTTAGCTGTATCTTCATTATCTACATACGGTATATTATTAGCAGGATGATCTGCTAATTCTAAATATGCTTTTTTAGGATCATTGAGAAGTACAGCACAACTAATTAGTTATGAATTGATTCTAAGTTCAGCCATATTGATAGTTATTCTATTAACAGGTAGCTTAAACCTAACTGTTAATATTGAAGCTCAAAGAGCCATTTGATTTATAGTACCTTTATTTCCTGTATTTGTTATTTTTTTTATAGGGTCCGTAGCAGAAACTAACAGAGCTCCTTTTGATTTAGCTGAGGCTGAATCTGAATTAGTTAGTGGATTTATGACAGAACACGCTGCAGTTATTTTTGTCTTTTTCTTTTTAGCAGAGTATGCTAGTATTGTACTTATTTGTATATTAAATTCTGTTTTATTTCTTGGAGGTTATATATTTAACATTTTACCTTTGTTTAATATTATTGTTGATCTCTTAGATTGACTGCTTCTTGACTTAGAATATTTTGACTTAATCTACTCTAATAGTATATACGAACTTTATTTTGCTAATCCTTTAGTAGAAGGTATACTGTATGGATTAACTTTAGGTATTAAATCTTGTGTAATGATTTTTACTTTTATTTGAGTAAGAGCTTCATTCCCTAGAATACGTTTTGATCAATTAATGTCTTTCTGTTGAACTGTATTATTGCCATTAATTATTGCGTTTGTAATATTGGTACCTAGTATATTATATACTTTTGAAATATTACCTGTTAATTTAAATTTATTTTAAATACATTTAAAACGACCAGATTAACAATAAGTTCTGCTTAATATCTAAGTTAAGCAAAAAAAGAGTATTTTTAGCTATTATGCAAAAACCACAAGAAAAAAAGTAAAAGTATTATTTTTAGTTTATGTTGTTACTGTGATTATATTCTATATTTAGTAATAAATATATAGAATATTTACTAGTTAATTTAGAGAATTGGCTGAGTGGTTTAAGGCGGTAAGCTTGAGACTTATTTAGATTTAAAAAAACTACATCCGTTCAAATCGGATATTCTCTGTTTAAATTAATAAACATTTAGATAATATTAACTTAAATTTACTAGTATTGACTAGTACATTTTGTATGTATAAAAAATAGATTTAATATTTTGTATGTATATATATATTATATATACTGGTAGCGCGAGTACAATTGTACTCATTAAATCAATAAATAATATAATAATTATACGGGTTAGAGCCAGGTTGGTTAGGCGTCTCATTTGGGTTGAGAAATTGTTATGTTCGAATCATAATAACCCGAATAAATAAACGATATTAATTATACTATTTCATTTATTCATCAAAAAGGATAATATGGTAAGTATATAAAGAAATTATTATGAATAAATAGCTATATAGTAAAGAGAAACAAGTACTTTCGCTTTATAAATATAGATAGCCCATTATTTGGATTAAGTTATCTATATTTATATGAAAGTGTACCTCTTAGAGAAATTAATATATAAACGAAGCTAATTGAAGTATCTTATTAACTTTAGGAATATAAATCAAACGAGATACTACAATTAGTGTGAATGAACGTAGTAAAGACAAAGTAAGTAAAATGGATTATAAATCTGTTTGAATATAGGGGAACCTTCCTCTAAGTCTAAATATACTATATAAGCGATAGAGAACAAGTACCGTGAGGGAAATTTTAGAAATAGTAATTTTATAAGCAGCTCAAATAAAGATTAAATATCAAATAAGAGCGTACCTTTTGCATAATGGGTCAGCAAGTTAATATTAGGTGCGAGCAGAAATGCCTAGATAAACCAATTATGAAATAGTAAATTAGTATCTAGTATTAGACCCGAAGCCTAGTGATCTTACCATAATCAGGATTTTGAAAGTCCGAACGGGTTATCGTTGTAAAGATATCCGAAGAATTGTGGTAAGTTAGTGAAAGACAAAACTGACTAGGATAGCTGGTTTTCCGCGAAACCTATATAAGTAGGTAATTCAAATAACATCTTAGTAGGTACAAAAATAGAATCTCGGACAATATAAGAAATATTTCTTTTTTGTGTACATTGGGGGACGTAAAAGTTTTATCAGTGAGTTTTCTTTCTCGGAAGGGCAAGGATGTATATTGAATAATCGGACATAGTACGATAAGGTTGTATGTCTAAAGGGAAACAGCCCAGAACAAGAGTTTAAGGTTCCAAAATTATTGTTAAGTGAAATTAAGGAAGCGAATTTCTCATACAACCAGGAAATAGGCTTAGAAGCAGCCATTTTTTGAAGACCTCGTAACAGAGCACTGGTTTAGATTTTAAAGTTAAGAGCGTCGAAAATATAGCGGATCTAAACAATATACCGACACCTTGTCTATAATTTTTATATTAGTAGTTATTACATATAAAATTATAGGGTAGCGGAACATTGGGTAAGTCTTTTATTTATTTCTTTTTTAAGAATAAAAAAAGTACAAATGTACAAAAAATACAAATGTGATAGATATCCCAAGTGATAATGCTGACATGAGTAACGAAAAAGGATTTAATCCTCGCCTTAAGCTTATGGTATTTATATCGGTCTCTAAGTTTACAAAACCTAAAGGTTTAAACGATGAGAAATTCAATAATCAATATTGACTATTTATAAAAAAAGTATAAAATCAAAACTTATTTATTAGTAGGGCAAAACACGGAAGCATTGGTGGTGTATTGTCTTACGAGGAAATAAGCTATGAAAAAGTATAAATACTTTAGAAAAAACTATAAATTGACTACCGTACCTAAAAACTACCTCAAGTAAGCAAGTAGAGTATACGAAGGCGTTTGAGCTAACAATCATTAAGGAACTCGGCAAATTAACTCCGTAACTTCGGGATAAGGTGGGCCATTTTTACTGATTAATATCAGATGAAAAAGAGGAGGCATAGAGTAGTGTTGTACGACTGTTTAATTAAAACACAGCACTTTGCATAAGATGATAAATCAAAGTATTGAGTGTGATGTCTGCCCTATGTCGGCTGGTTAACGGATTTTCTTAACTGACTAGTATAAGTTAGGTTTTGAAGGATACCCCGATCAATGGCGGCCTTAGCTATAAGGGTCCTAAGGTAGCGGAATACCCTGGCCGTTAAATGCGGTCTTGCATGAATGATGTAACGATACAACAGCTGTCTCAATGATTGGCTCAGTGAAATTGGAATAGCAGTGCAGATACTGTTTACCTCTAGATAGACGAGAAGACCCTATGCAGCTTTACTGTTGCTAGTTATTGAATAGAATTTAACAAGTTGTAGTGGATAAGGAAATTGATTAAATAAAATTGAAACACCTTTACTTAGTTTGTTTTATTAACACGAAATTATCTTACTACTAAGAATTTACTAGCCCGTTTCTGCTATAGATTTAAAGTAGTAAGATAAAATAGTATAGTTTACCTTAAAATAGATATATACATATCTATAAAAGGAACAGTTGCTAGTAGATGGTTTATGCGGGGCACAGATCCCATAAAAAGTACCTGGGTGTATCCAAAGTTAATATTGTAAATTTGCAATATTTTTTTTTGCAATAGATCTATATATGTAAGTTGAAATTTGTTAACTTAATAGCTTACATATATATATTTTTATTTTGCTATTTATTTATTTATAAATTAATTCAGTTATCATTCTATTAAATTAGTATTAATAATTTTTTTTAAGTAAGATTTTATCTATATGGAAAATAGATGTAAGTAAAATACTTAATATTTTCTAAAAACAAGATTTTTTGGCTAATATTTATAGTATTTTAAGTTTTTTTATATATACAATATATAAAATGATTTTTATTTTTACTTGAAAAGTTTAATGGCTTAATCTTGCTTTACTGTTTGACCTACACGTCTTTCAGTCGCGTAAGCGGGGCATATGATCACAAGATACAGAAAGGAAAGGTCTTGGATTTTTGAAAAAGCTACGCTAGGGATAACAGGCTAATTGCGCCAGAGAGTACAAATTGAGTGCGCAGTTTGGCACCTCGATGTCGGCTTAACTCATCCACATGAATGTAGGAATCATGAAGGGTTTGACTGTTCGTCAATTAAAGAGTTACACGAGCTGGGTTAAATACGTCGTGAGACAGTATGGTTTCTATCTTCTAGGGGGAATTAGAGTAAAATAAGAATAGCCCCTTCGTACGAAAGGAGTTGGGTATGTTAACCTATGGTTTACCTGTTGTTTATGTGATTGATATTAATTGTTTGATTAATCAAGTAAAATTAGGTGCTTCGGCGAGAAAATAAAATTTCTAATCAATAAACTAAATAGATGAGATACTAATTTAATATATTATATGGTTTACTTTTATAACTATATATAACATAGGCACGGCAGGAAAGCTATGTTGACTAAAGATAAGTGCTGAATGCATCTAGGCACGAAGCTTATCTTAAGATACTTTTTAATATACGTAATAGAACATTACGAAATTAATTATACAATGTTTCATTGTATATAGGCTTTAACTTTAAGAATTTTAAGATTTTTAGGTATAAAGTACTAATTTTATTATAAACTAAATAGTAATAATATCCTATACATTTATAATCAATAATACGCAGAATTAATCACTGTTTTATAAAAAACAGGGGATAAAGGAAAACCAATTAAGAAAATTTTTTATATTAATTCTTATCCTCTATATAAAATGATTAAATTTTAATGCGAAACAAAAAAAAATATTTTATATTACCACGTATAAAATAGATTGTCCCTAATAATTTAATATAGATTTTTAAATCTAGAATATTATTTTATTTTATTTAATTTCTTTTGTAACTATTTAAGTCTTTACACATTGCACACACCAAAATGTTTGTGATGAGTATAGGTGATAAATAAAGTTAAAAACCTCAAAACTAAATTTTTTCAATTACAAATAAAAATGTGTGATTTTTTTTTAACATATTTTAAACCTTTTACTAAAATGCTAAATTATTGTGATGCTCCTAAATCTTGAGGATTATATTTTCAAGATAGTGCAAGCCCACAAATGGAAGCTTTAGTTGAATTACATAATAATATAATGTTCTATTTGGTTGTAGTTTTATTTGGTGTAGGATGAATCTTAGTTACAGTATGTAGAAATTACATAAGTACTAAATCTCCAATAAGTAATAAATATTTAAATCATGGTACATTAATAGAATTAATATGAACTATTTCTCCTGCAATTATTCTAGTCTTAATAGCTTTTCCTTCTTTTAAATTATTATATTTAATGGATGAAGTTACAGATCCTTACTTAACACTTTTAGCAGAAGGTCATCAATGATATTGAAGCTATCAATACCCCGAATTCATAAATGAAGAAGATGAATTTGTGGAATTTGATTCGTATATAGTACCTGAAACAGATCTAGAAGAAGGAACATTAAGAATGCTAGAAGTAGACAATAGAGTATTAATACCTGAAATTACTCATGTAAGATTTATTGTAACTGCTGCGGATGTAATACATTCTTTTGCATGTCCAGCTTTAGCTATAAAATGTGATGCTTATCCAGGAAGATTAAATCAATTTTCTGTTCTTGCTAACAGATTAGGTACATTTTATGGTCAGTGTTCCGAGCTTTGTGGTATACTACATAGCTCTATGCCTATTGTTATACAATCAGTATCTTTAGAAAAATATTTAACTTGATTAAGAGAACAATAATTTATTAAACATGTTACCATTACTTTTATCAAACTATTTGATATATGCAAGGTACTAAGTGTAAAGCGGTAAATTATAAAAATCTTATTAAAAGCTAGCCAAGTATAGCTATAAAAAGTTAAAATAATGATATCTTTATAAATTGTTATAAAGAGAATAATATCTATAATACTAAAAAAAAAAAGAGAGATAAATACAAAAAAAGGGGAATTTTCTCTCTTTTTATAAATATAAAGATCAATAAAAAAAAATAAATTTGAGTTTGATGATGGCTCTGATTTAACGCTATCCAAATGCTTGACACATGCTAATCGTACGTCATCTTTTGAAGATGAAGTGGTGTACAGGTGAGTAAATGATAATTTAGCTACCTTAAAGTAAGGAAAAGATTCCTTATAAAAAGAAAGAAAAATAAATAATTTTCGCTTTAAGATGTTTATTTATATCTCGGGTATGTAGTAGTTAAAGTAATGATTTAACTAGCAGAAGCCCGTAGTCGAAACTGAGAGGTTGATCGACCACATTGGGTCTGAAAAAACCCCAATACGTATAGTACAGCAGTGAGGAATATTGGTCAATAGCCTAACGGCTGAACCAGCAACTTGGATGAATGTATAAGGACTTAGTTCTATAAAGTTCGAAATAATTAATGATTATGACATTGATTATTTTTAAGTCTTGACTAAATATCGTGCCAGCAGTCGCGGTAATACGATGCAGACAAGTGTTAGTCATCTTTATTAGGTGTAAAGGGTACCTAGACAGTAAATAATAGCCTTGTATATATAGTAAGGGAACTTTTTTACTTGAGTTTTATAGGAGAGGAATATATTAGAACTATAGGAATAAGGATAAAATTTTTTGATACTTATAGGACTGGGAGAGGCGAAGGCAACCCTCTATCTTAAAACTGACGTTGAGGGACGAAGGTCTGGGTAGCGAATAGGATTAGATACCCTAGTAGTCCAGACAGAAAATGATGAGTGTCATAGACTAGGCTACATAAAAAAATTGCTTAGTGTATAAATGAAAGTGTAAGCACTCCACCTCAAGAGTAATATGGCAACGTAGGAACTGAAATCATTAGACCGTTTCTGAGAACAGTAGTGAAGTATGTTGTTTAATTCGATAACCCACGAAAAATCTTACCACAATTTGAATATTAATAATAAATTATTAATACAAGCGTTGCACGGCTGTCTTCAGTTAATGTCGTGAGACTATGGTTAGCTCCATTAAATTTACGTAAGCCCTTGCTTTATTTTTAAATAAAGTAGTTCGCCGCTAATATATGGTTTTGATAATAGGGACTAAGACAAGTCATCATGACCTTAATATTGTGGGCTACAGACGTGCCACATATACCTACACAAAAGGATGCAAAAATGTGAATACAAGCTAATCCTTAAAAGAGGAGATAATATGAATTATAGTCTGCAATTCGACTATATGCAAACGGAATTACTAGTAATCGTGAATAAGTATGTCACGGTGAATTTTATCTCAGATAGGTACTAACCACTCGTCAGGCGCTGAAAGGAGTATGTGCAATAAGTTTGATTGTCTTGATCTATACTTTAAACAATTAGGTTTATATTTATTGATTAACAATTTTCGTATGCATGACTTTGATTAGTGTTAAGTCGAAATACGGTTCGGGTTGGGGAACTAGCCCGGGATTAATAAAAATTAACAATACCCCCAAAACGTGTTATTTAAATTGGTATAAAATGAAGCTACGGACTTCATATTATAGGTTCAAGTCCTATACACGTTTTTGTATGTAAAAAGTATCCAGCTAGTTGATTATAAAGAAAGTAAGCATCCACTAAAGTGTTTGATGAATAAAAAAGGTTTAAAATATTAAATTAAAAAAAAGAGAGCTTAGCTTAATGGTAAAGCATATGCCTTTTAAGCATTATTATATGGGTTCGAATCCTATAGTTCTTAATAAAAAATATTGAATAAAAAGGATTACTATAGGATTTGCATTAAATTAATAAAAATTATAAACAAAATTATTTTTCTATCACCTAGGTGTTTGTTGGCCACCTGTCCTATATATTTCATTTAAATGACTCGGAAGCTTTATAATTTTATTTTAATATATGAGTTTAGTAATTAAAATATACTTAATATAAGTATTAATTTTTCTCACTAAGTGACTATATTTTAAGGGTTTGGATTCTATTTATCATATTAAAAAAAGAATTATTATTTAATTATATTTCATATGATTATCTTATTTATTAATACTACATATAGCCTGGTTAGCATAAAAGTAATGCAACCGTTTTGTAATCGGTAGAAGTAAGTGCGATACTTGCACTGGGTTTGTTTTTCTTATACTACTATATTTATACTTTAAAAATTAAAGTGTAAATGAAACAATAAAAATCGTCAGTATCTTGTGTGTATATAAATAATATATGCGGATTGATGTAATGGTAACATAACTGGCTCATGCCCAGTATATAGGGGTTCAATTCCTTTGTCCGCACCAATAAGGTCATAGCTTAACTGGTAGAGCAAGCTGCTCATGACAGCTCAGATGAGTGTTCGATCCATTCTGGCCTTATAAAATTATGTTACAATTAAAAATGAATTTACTTTTTTTCTAAAAGATAAAAATAACACTTATTTAATTAATCCGAGTGCTGGAATTGGTAGACAGGGCGAACTTAAGCTTCGCTGATAATTACATCATAAAGGTTCAAGTCCTTTTTCGGGTAATAATTTTAAACGTGTTACCATCGTCTAATTTTTTGATGAGTGCAAGCCGACTCCTTGGTCACTTATATATTGATAATATAAAAAAGGGGTTGTTTTGGTGTAGGAAATTATAAACAAAATAATTCTTAGACCCCATAGTCTAGTGGTTAGGACAAAACTTTTTCAATGTTTCAATCCTGGGTTCAAATCCCAGTGGGGTTAAAATAGTAATAATTATTATATAATATACAATATTTATAATATTACAGCTTGTAGCTTGCGCTCTTTAAAGTGCTAGGTGCTGGTAATGATCATGCTGAAGCAAGGGGATATAGTTTAATTGGTAAAACTGCGATTTTGCATATCGTTAATTTAGGATCGACTCCTGATTTCTCCATAGAAACTCCTAATTATTTAATTAAATATCTATTGAAGGGATAAATTTATATATTGTTAATCTTTATGAAGTGATAAATAAAATTATTGTTTAATATTCCTACTATAAAAAAAACGAATTTTAAGAAAGCTCAAGAAGCTCAATTGGTCGAGCGGAACTCTGAAGATGTTTAGGTTGTAAGTTCAAATCTTATCTTGAGCAATTAAAAAATAACACTTCTGTTTGATAGATAAGCAAGGTGTAAACGACACTATAAAAAAAAATGGGTATGCTGGAATTGGTAGTCAGGTCTCGCTTAGGACGGGATGGTTATAACCATACAAGTTCAAGTCTTGTTACCCATAGATGAAAAAAATAAATCCGAGATAGACGAATAGGTAAAGTCATGATTTTTTGGTAGTCAAGTTTGGGTGTTCGACTCGCCCTCCCGGAAATTAATCGATATATTATAGATTTTTAGTATTTACTATTGAACATTTAAATCTTTCAATCACCATATTTCGGATGGGTTATTATTGCCCGCATATTTTACAATTACTCGAAGCGCTTAAATACAAAAATCATCTTGGAATAAATAACAGTAAAATATGTTTATTTTTACTATAAGGTGGATATAGTTCAATAGGTAGAACAACTGTATGTGGAACAGTAAGTTCCCTGTTCAAATCAGGGTATCCTCCCTTTTAATTGTAATAAAATATATCTTATTCCCTTTTTTACAAGAATTATTCTATAAGATACCAAGTTCTTTTTTTAGCCCGAGTAGTTCAACAGGTTAGAACATTAATTTCATGCATTAAGAATGAGAATTCAACTTTCTCCTCTGGCTCACTAAAAAAGAGTAAACAACCTATTAAATAATTTAAAAAACCAAGTATTGCATAAATATTTATTTAAATAAGGTAGTTTTTATTTTAAATAATTACTTCTTATTAGCTTAATGGTAGAGCAGGATACTTCTAATATCTGGATCCAAGTTCGAGTCCTGGATAAGAATATAGGGATGTGCTGCAGACGGCTCTGCAATTTGATTGCAGATCAAACAATAAAGGTTCGATTCCTTCATATCTCTATCTCTTTTTTACATATACAATTTATAAATGATATATTATAAATCCTTTTTTTATATTTATATCATTATAAAATAATTAAATTTTTATGCTTAATTTAAATAATAATAACAAAATAAATTCCATAAACGCTTTAAATTTAGATAAAAATTCTTCATCTAAATACAATGATTTGGCTCATACCAAACATTATCCACCTGCAAATAAAGAGTGATTTAATAATATATGTCAATACAATAAAAACTATATTAAATCTCTACCTATTACAAATAACGTAATAAACAAATTGTTCAAAAGTTATTTTCATTTAACATCTTCTCTTGAAAAACACAAGATAAAAAATAGAAATATGCGTATAATAACTAAAAGGTTATCAGCTAATAGAATATTTTTAAGTAGAACAGAAATGAAACATACTAATAACAAAGTCACTATTACTCTTTATACATATAATAGAACTTTATTTTGTAACGGTTTAACAATCTTAAGAAATAAAATATGAATAAGTAAAAATATTTCTATATTAAAAAAATCCTTTTTTTCTGGGATGCTTAATATATCTAGAAAATTAATTTTTTCGAAAATATTTACTAATATAATAAATCCTTTTGATAGTTTGGAAAAAAAAGTAAAAAACAAACACCTAGGCGACAGAAAAATAAGTATTTTTGCAAGAAAAAAGAACATTAAAAATATGTATATTATTCAATTTTTACAAAATATAATAACAATTTCTAAATTTTCAATAATTGTTAAGTTTATTGAAAGTTTATCTTTATTTAATTTAAATAAAATAAATAAATTTAAACATTTGTCCTCAAAACAAGGTGATAACTTTAATTTTAAAAATAAAGAAATAGTACTAAAAAATCAATTTTTTTATTTTTCTAAGTTTGTATATATGAATATGATTAATAAATACTTGAATTTTTATTTATACAATATATATAGAATAAAAAAATATATATCAAATTATAAATATAAAAACAGAGGAGAAAAAATTATATACAAAAACAAACTAGATAATAGTAATAATAATAAACCTTTTAATGATAAAAAAATATTTAAACCGGAGCTTTATTATTCAAAAAACTTTGATTTTTTGAATTATATTAATTATTTTAAACCTACTTTTTTATATAATATAAAAAATAATTTCAGCCCTTTGGCGAAAGCAAATAATTATTTAAATGAATTTAAATTTAATAAATTTATAGTTACACTACATGAATTCATGGGACTTAATTCTAAAAATAAAGGATTAGATATAAAATTCAACAGTTCTAATTTACTTGAGGATAGAATAAGCGTTTTGGCGAGAAAAAATAAACTTAATTCTTTATACAAAAAATTAAAATATAATGTTATACACAAATTTAACAGTTATGTTTTCAAAATAAATAAGTTAAATTTAAAAAAATATAATTTTATTTTTAAATTCTTTAATTTAGAAAATAAAATTCTTCCATCTTATTATTTTAAACAATTAAATAAAAGACCTAATTTTGTATCTGTTAAGAAAAAGGTACAATCAATATGAAATATAATGTATTTAAAAGTTAATTCTAATAAATTTGTTGGAAAATTCAAAATAATAGATAGTGTAATATCTAATACTGATAAAATACAAAATAGTAATATAAATACACCTTTTAATATATTAGCAAAACAAGACAATATATTTATACCTTCAAATCTAGATATTAATACAAATCCACAATTATCAGTAACTGTAAATAAAAAAAGCATCTTATCTTATCAATCTGATCTTTTTTTAAGAAAAAAATTAAATAATTTTTTACCTTTATACATATATTACATACAAATGATATATATTCATAATTATAAATACAAAAATTGATTTTTACTTGGATTAAAAAATATTATTTATAATATTTATCAAAAAAAAGTAGAATTCAATATTATAAATTTAAAATATATGCATTTAAGTAGTGATATACTTTCAGAATCAATGGCTATTAAATTAAAAAAAAGAAAAAACAGAATATTTAGAGTTCTAAAAGAAGTATTAAAATTAATAAAAATTTCATCTTTACATTCTTTTTTATCTACTATAAATAAGAAAAAACTTAACATTGAGAATTATAAAACATTAAAAATGCATTTTAATTTACCAAATAAGCAAATAGATACTGTTATAAACTCTATTAATTATAAAAAAATAAGCGGAATAAGAATAGAAGCTTCAGGTAGACTAACAAAACGTTTAACAGCCTCTAGATCTTTATTTAAAATTAAATATAAAGGAAATTTAAAAAATTGAAATTCCTATAAAGGTTTATCTTCACCTCTAGTTAAAGGTTACATGAAACCAAATATCCAATATACAAATGTTAATTCTAAGACACGTAACGGATCATTTGGATTAAAAACATGAATTAGCAGTTCTTAAGTTAAATATAACACTTAAACCAGACAGACAAATAACTAAAAAATAATAAAATAAAATAATCAAATATAACAACGAAAAATAATTAAAAAATAATTATTAATCAAGAAAAAACTATGAAATCTCTTTTTTAAACACAAAAGAGACTAAACAATTCTAAACCGAAATTTATTCTAAATTTCAAACGCCTTACATTTAAGTAACAGGCGAAAAATTTTTTGGGTATTTAGTTTATAAATATGCAATAGAATTTTTATTTTAAAACATTAGCCTTTTGTATATTATATAATAATTTTATAATATATAACTAGGTGTTTATGTTTTATTTTAAATTTTTTATTTTAAATTAAATAGTCAAAACAGAATAACATTAATTAATTTTATTCGTTAATTCTGTTTTAATAATATTATATATTTCAAACAAATTAATCTTTTTTCTTTTCTTTTCTAATTATATAATAAAAAAAATATAATTATTATTTATGTATTAAATGAATTATATCTGTATGTGTTTACTTCAACTATTAGGCACACATATTTAGATATAAATAACTTTTCTAATAATAACCTTGTAAATATACCTAAAGCGGATATAAAAGAAAATAAATCTTCTGTTTCTCTTTGAACTGAAAGATGATTTTGATCTTGTAATGCTAAAGATATAGGTACACTATATTTAATGTTTGCCCTTTTTTCAGGATTAGTAGGAACAGCTTATTCAGTTTTAATTAGATTAGAACTATCTGGTCCAGGTGTACAGTATATAGCAGATAATCAACTATATAATAGTATAATAACTGCTCATGCTATCATTATGATTTTCTTTATGGTAATGCCCGCATTAATAGGAGGTTTTGGTAATTTCCTACTACCATTAATGGTAGGTGGTCCAGATATGGCATTTCCTAGATTAAATAATATATCTTTCTGACTATTACCTCCAAGTTTACTTTTATTCTTATTTGCTAGTGGTATAGAAAACGGAGCAGGTACAGGTTGAACTCTTTACCCTCCATTATCAGGAATACAAAGTCATAGTGGACCAAGTGTAGACTTAGCTATTTTTGGTTTACATTTATCAGGAGTAAGTAGTTTACTAGGTGCAATTAATTTTATAACTACAATCTTGAATATGAGAAGTCCGGGAATAAGATTACATAAATTAGCATTATTTGGATGAGCAGTTATAGTAACTGCTGTTCTATTATTATTATCTTTACCTGTTCTTGCAGGTGCTATTACAATGGTATTAACAGATAGAAACTTCAATACTTCTTTCTTTGAAGCAGCTGGAGGAGGTGATCCTATATTATACCAACATCTTTTCTGATTCTTTGGTCACCCAGAGGTTTACATATTAATTATACCTGGTTTTGGTATCGTAAGTACTACTATATCAGCCTATTCTAATAAATTCGTATTTGGATACCTAGGAATGGTATACGCTATGATGTCTATTGGTGTATTAGGATTTGTAGTTTGAAGTCATCATATGTACGTTGTAGGTCTAGATGTAGATACAAGAGCTTATTTCACTGCAGCTACAATGATTATTGCAGTTCCTACTGGAATTAAAATATTCTCTTGATTAGCAACTTGTTATGGTGGTTCAGTACAGTTATCTCCTTCTATGCTATTTGCATTAGGTTTTGTTTTCATGTTTACTTTAGGAGGATTAAGTGGAGTTGTTTTAGCTAATGCATCGCTTGATATTGCATTCCATGATACTTACTATGTTGTAGCTCATTTCCATTATGTATTAAGTATGGGTGCAGTATTTGCACTATTTAGTGCATGATATTTCTGAATACCTAAAATATTAGGGTTAGAATATAATGTTCTATTAGGTAAAGTTCATTTCTGAATTTTATTTATAGGAGTTAATGTAACATTCTTCCCTCAACATTTCTTAGGTTTACAAGGAATGCCTAGAAGAATAAGTGATTATCCTGATGCATATGCTGGATGAAATTTAATAAGTAGTTTTGGATCTATAATTTCTGTTATAGCTACATGATTATTTTTAAAAATACTATTTGATCAATTAGTATATGGTAAAAAAACATCAAGAAATCCTTGACTAACTCCTCAATTCTATACTGATGTATTACAAGCTTTATTAAATAGAGCTTATACTAGTTTAGAATGATCTCTTAACAGTCCACCTAAGCCTCATGCTTTTACAACTCTTCCTCTCCAATCTACTCTAAACAATTTCTTATGTAACTTTATCAAACAAAACTTAACTAAAAAAAGTTTTTGGAGTTCTCTATTTTCTGCTATAATATTTGCTTTAACTATTTACTGTCTATTGCAAGAATTAGGTACAATTAATAGTGCAGTATATTTAATTAGAATGTATATTTGTAATCCTTGTCTTATGGAATATTCTACCTATAAAATAGGAAGTTTTTATGAGGAAATGTCAGATGTACCATCTGATGTATTATCTGAGAGAATCTTTTCTCTTTCTGTACCAATTGGAAATAACCAACAAGGTGGAAATAACGTAGATTCAACTAATTCACAAGGACAAAACAACGGAAATACAAATAATGTACAAGTAAACGGTAACGGTAACGGTAACAATAATAGTGAAAGTAACCAAGAGCAACATAATGGAGGACCAGTAAGGGGACAAGACAATAGAGTAGATGGGTTTATTGTTCCAGAAAGCAATACTAATATCGGATATCAAGCTCCAGTTATCGGAGATGCGGATGATTGGCGTTGAGCCATAGAAAACTCAGGAAATATAAACTGAGGTCCTTAAAATAATTAAACAAAATTTAAATAAAAAAATTCCGACAAAGAGATATTATTTTGGTATTCATAGTATTTTGTGTTATAGCTTTATAAAAGCGTTTAGTATTAAATAGCACAAGAATATATAATTTATATATGTTATTTACTTTTTAATACTAGTGTAGAGATTTACAAAAAAAACGAATTTAGTTACAGTTGTTTTAAACTGACTTAACATTAAAAAGTTTTATAATAAAACTTTTTTTCAGTTTATGATTTTATATTTAGGTGATTTAAGAAATTAGTTTAATAGGTAAAACAACTGTTATTTATCCAGTAAGTTAGATGTTCAAACCATCTATTTTTTATATGCTACTTCATTCTTTATTATTATTATTATTGTCAAATGCCGTCACATTTAGACGAGACAAGTCAGCCTTATATAATAGAGTCACTTTAACAATATTAATATTAACTTGTTATATTTTATATGATTCTATGTATATTTCTTTTATAGATAAAGGTATATCTTTATTTGGTGGATTATTTCATTTATCTTCTATTACAGAAGTTTTTCATTTATTTGTTCTTTTTTTAACTGCTATTATATTAACATTAACTGGATTTTATCCTAGAAAAGTTTGAGTTAAAGATTTTTCTAGTTTTACTAAATTATTTTTTTATAAATTTGTATACTACAAATCAAATATTATTAATAATAAAGCTGAACAGTATAAAATTATAGAGTATCCTTTAATTATTTTATTTATAGTATCAGGTGGTTTATTTTTAATGTCTACTAGTGATATAGTTTCTATATTTTTATCTATAGAATTACAAAGTTATGGACTTTACTTGTTGTGTACAATCTATAGAAATTCAGAATTAGCTACATCTGGTGGTTTAACTTATTTTTTATTAGGAGGTCTATCTTCTTCTTTTATCTTATTAGCTACAAGTTTATTATATGCAAATTCGGGTGCTACAAGATTAGAAAGTTTATATGTAATATATAGTATATCAGAATACACTGATTTATCGGTAGGTTGATTAAATTTAGCTTATTGATATAAACCATATTATATACATTTCTCTTTATTGATTATGTCAGTAGGATTTTTATTTAAAATATCTGCAGCTCCATTTCATAATTGAAGTCCTGATGTTTACGACGCTATACCTACTATTGTTACTACTTTTGTAGCTATAGTTGCTAAAGTGTCTATTTTTATTTTCTTTGTAGAATTAGTCTATTTTACAAGTAAATCTTTTTATTTTAACAATTTTTCTTGAACATATAGCTTATTAGTGAGTTCTTTACTGTCTTTAATAATTGGAACAGTTGTAGGACTATCACAGTTTAGAATAAAAAGATTATTTGCTTATAGTACTATATCTCATTTAGGGTTTATATTACTAGCTTTAAGTATTAATAGTATAGAATCTATCCAATCTTTTATTTTTTACGTTATACAATATTCTATTACAAATTTGAATGCGTTTATCTTGTTAATTAGTATAGGTTATACATTCTATTCTTATTTGAAGAAAAAAAATGAAAATTTACAAGATAAAAATAATTCACCTATACAGTTAATTAGTCAATTAAAAGGTTATTTTTATATAAGACCTGTTTTAGCATTAAGTTTAACTATAACTTTATTTTCTTTTGTAGGAATTCCTCCTTTAATAGGATTTTTTGCTAAACAGATGGTTTTAACAGCTGCTATAGATAATGGTTATATATTTATGGCACTGATAGCTATATTGACTAGTGTAATAAGTGCAGTGTATTATTTAATTGTAATTAAACAAATATTTTTTGACAAACCAGAAGAAAGCTTTAATACCGAACTAAATCAATTAAATTTATCTGGATATATATACCCTAATTCTATATCTACTCAAAAAGAATTATTAACTTCATCGCTAACTATTTCAGATTTATCCACAGTAGTAAATAATAAATCTATAGATCATGATGACAAATTAAATGGAGATTTTATCTCTCTTCCTAGTTTAAAGAAAAAGCCTGTAAATTTTGGTATAGAGAATATAACATTATCTAGTTCTTTAACTTTAATAACTTCTTGTTTAACTATTATTATAATTGGATTTATGTTAAATCCTGCTCAACTTATAAATATATCTAGTATTCTTGCTATAATTTTATTTAACATTTAAATGACAAGTCTTACTTTTTTTATTATTTTTGTTCCAATACTTGCTATAATATTATTAGCTGTTAATTTAATATTTGCTCCTCATAATCCTTATGATGAAAAAAAAAGTACGTTTGAGTGTGGTTTCCATTCTTTTTTAGGTCAAAATAGAACAGAATTTAACATTTCTTTTTTCATTTTTGCTCTTTTATTCTTATTATTTGATTTAGAAATTTTATTAATGTATCCTTATTCTGTTTCTCAATATTCAAACGAACTATATGGTTTAATTGTAATGTTACTCTTTTTCGGTATTTTAACTATAGGATTCGCATTTGAAATAGGTAAAAAAGCATTAAAGATAGATAGTAAACAAATAATAAAAAAGAACTCTTTATCTAATAATCATTTTTTATTAACTAGTATTTAGAATTGCTCCAAAAAGAGTTTTTCTTAAAAAATCTACTTTTTAGTCGTGATTTTATCAACTAAAATTATTATATAAAATAAATTAAAAAAAAAAGTCAAGTTAAATTATTTAAAATTAAATATTATGAGAATTTTAAAAAGTCACCCGTTATTAAAGATGGTTAATTCCTATGTAATTGATTCACCTCAACCTTCTAATATAAGTTACATGTGAAATTTTGGTTCATTACTTGGATTTTGTTTAGTTATACAAATTGTTACAGGAGTTACATTAGCAATGCACTACAACCCTAGTATAGCTGAAGCTTTTAACTCTGTTGAACATATTATGAGAGATGTAAATAATGGATGATTAATACGTTATTTACATGCTAATACTGCTTCAGCTTTCTTTTTCTTAGTTTATTTACATATAGGAAGAAATTTATATTATGGTTCTTATAAAGCTCCTAGAACATTAGCATTTACTATAGGAGTAGTTATGCTTGTAGTTATGATTTTAACAGGTTTCTTGGGTTATGTATTACCGTACGGTCAAATGTCTTTATGAGGTGCTACAGTTATTACTAATCTAATGAGTGCAATCCCATGAATTGGACAAGATATAGTTCAGTTTATTTGAGGAGGTTTCTCCGTTAATAATGCAACTTTAAACAGATTTTTTGCTTTACATTATGTAATGCCTTTTGTCTTGGCTGCATTAGTTATAATGCATTTAATAGCATTCCATGATACAGGAGGGTCAAGTAATCCTTTAGGTGTTTCTGGTAATTACGATAGATTACCTTTTGCTCCTTATTTTATATTCAAAGATTTAATCACTATATTTATATTTATGTTAGTTCTATCTATATTTGTTTTCTTTATGCCTAATGTATTAGGAGATAGTGAAAACTATGTAGTAGCTAATCCTATGCAAACTCCTCCTGCTATAGTTCCTGAGTGATATCTTTTACCTTTCTATGCTATATTAAGATCTATACCTAATAAACTTTTAGGAGTTATAGCAATGTTTGCTGCACTTTTAATTTTATTAGTTATGCCGTTCACAGACTTAAGTAAAAGCAGAGGAATACAATTTAGACCTCTAAGTAAAATAGCCTTTTTTGTATTTGTAGCTAACTTTTTAATATTAATGAAATTAGGAGCCAAACATGTGGAGTCTCCGTTTATAGAATTTGGACAAATAAGTACAGTTCTTTACTTTGCTCATTTTTTAATTATAGTACCTGTATTAAGCTTATTAGAAAATAGTTTAATGGATTTAGCTACTCATAATTATACTTCAAAAAAAAAAAAGGAATTAGCTCAATTGGTAGAGCAACCGTTTTACACACGGTAGGTTAAGTGTTCGAATCACCTATTCCTTATAATTTTATTATAGATAATTTTTTATTAATAGCCTCTATAGCTCAATGGTAGAGCGAAATACTGTTAATATTTTGATAGATGTTCGATTCATCTTAGGGGCTTTTGATTTGTATAAAAAAGATAAAATAAATCTTTATTAAATACTTTAGTGAATGCAAAGGGTAATATGATTAATAGATTTTCAAGTTATCTATCTTATCGAGTTTTTGTCTCCTAAGTGTATACTGTAATTATAATTGTTTAAACGGCTATAGGTTAATGGTAGACCTTTCGTCTTCCAAACGAAATGTATCGATTCGAATTCGATTAGCCGTAAATTAGAGTTAGTAGCTTAATTGGTAAAGTTTTTCCTTGTCGAGGAAGAAGATGCCGGGTCGAAGCCGGTCTAACTCGTTTGTACAGGAAAAGTTGCTATAGGTAAGGCAAGATATTTGCTAAATATTGTGTTTTTACACCTGGATGTTCGAATCATCTCTTTTCCGATAAAATAAATTAATATTATAACAGTAGATTTATACTTTGTACTCATCAAACAGTTTGATCACATATTTAGAAATAAGTAAGTAAATATATAGACATAAGCACTTAGGTGATAGGAAAATCTATAATATTAAATAATAAAATAAAAATTAATTATTTTTGTGTATGAATAGTTAATCACAATTTAATAATTATAAGAGTATAGTTTAATTGGTAAAATAGGAAGCTTCAAACTTCAAATTTTCAGTTCAAGTCTGAATACTCTTGGTTAAAATACATATATATTTTTGTTACTATCATCATGATCAAATTCTCTAAGTGCAAGGTGTAAATTATTACATTTATACTTGAATATTTAGGTTCTTTAACTTAACTGGTTAAAGTGCATTCTTGATAAGGATGTGATTCAAGTTCAAATCTTGAAAGAATCAATGTATTAATAGTTTTTTTAGTACAAATAATTAAAAAGAGACTAGTAATTAAAAAAAGGAGGGTCCCGTTTGTTGGTATGACGGGTTGAGCTGTAAACTCAATGGCATACGCTATCGAAGGTTCGAGTCCTTTTCCTCCTATCTCTTACTTAATTTTTATTTTATTATAATTTTTGTAATATCAAGCTACAAGAAAGCTACAATGATTTTTTATTCACTAAAGTACTTAGTCAATTTATCAAAATTATTTACATTTGAAATATAGTAATGTGTTAACTAAATTATATTTAGTATTTATATAAATTAGAATTAATTTATATAAAAATTACAAGTTTAAATCTTGTACACATATAAGAATTTGTTTGTTTAATAACGAATTCTTACATCAGAATTTAATAACATTGTATTTAGATTTTAATTATTACTTATAGTACCCCTACTAGTTCTATAATATTTATCATACTTAATTTATCATATTATTTAATATATATATATGGTTTTGCTTTTCATAATATTACGCATAATTACCTTTTTTCATGGTATTATTTAATTCTGTTTCATATTTATTCTTTTTTCCTCTAGTTTAATAAATAAGAGGAAAAAGTATTTTCGGGGATAAATTTTATTTTTTTTTATGTATAATCTATTTATCTTAACTGAAACATTTACTAATGGATTTTTAGATAATATAATAAATATTATTGCCGTGATTTCTATAATAACTAGTATTTTAGTTATAGTAAGTAAAAATCCTGTTGTTTCTGTCTTGTTTCTTATTGGTTTATTTTTGGCTCTATCTTGTTATTTAATGATGTTAGGTATGAGCTTTATAGGTTTATCTTACATATTAGTATATGTAGGAGCTGTATCTATATTATTTTTATTTATCCTTATGCTTATAAATGTAAGAGTATCTGAATTGTTGAGCTATACTAGTAATAGTATACCTTTAGCTATTATTGTAGGAGTTGTATTCAATCAAACTATATATCCAGTATTACCACAAAATAATGTTCTATATGATATAATTAACAATTTATCTATGTTGTTAGAAAAAACTTTTTCTTATTCTTATAAAGATACATTTAGTAGAGAAAACCTCTATGTAAGCTCTAATCTATGAGATGGAAATTTGGCGGAAAACTCACATATATCAAGTGTAGGTAATATAATGTACACTAGTCATTCTATTTGACTTATGATTACATCTATTATATTATTATTAGCTATGGTAGGTACTATAGTGATAACTATTAACCCAAAAAAATAAACTGCGGTCATATCTAAAACTAATAAAAATTTAATATCTAATATACTAATTAAATAATTAAAACATAAACAGTTTTCTTCTATAAATGTATAAGTCATTTTATTGAAAAATACAATTTAGAATTTTTGCTCCATTTTCTCCTTTGTTAGTAATCCCCCTTGTATTATATCTCAAAAGATATTTTTGGGAATATTACTTTTTAACTAAAAATAACTAAAAAAAAAGATTTTTTTTTAATTTTAAATATAGGATCAACCTAAAATAATACGCTATAAACAAAATTAAAGTATTTTATTTTTATTTAAATAAAAGCTTTATTCTAGTTTTGGTGTAAAAATTGTTATAGGATCATGTTGTTATTAACAATTTGACCTTAATTAACAATTTTATTACACCTTTAGACCAATTTGAAATAAGAAATATTGTGAGTTTGAATTTACCTGTTTTAGCGAATTTAACTCTTTCATTCAATAATATAGCCTTATATATGGTGATCGCTGCTACATTATCATTTACTACAACGTTATTAGCTACTAATTATAATACTTTAATAAGTAATAACTGATCTATTGTTAAAGAAACAATCTATTTCACTGTATATAGCATTGTTGTAAATCAAATAAACTCTAAAAATGGACAAATTTATTTCCCATTTATGTATGTTTTATTTATATTTATTTTAATAAATAATTTACTAGGTATGGTACCTTATAGTTTTGCATCTACAAGCCATTTTATATTAACATTTTCATTTAGTTTTACTATAGTTCTTGGAGCTACTATATTAAGTTTCCAAAAACACGGATTGAAATTTTTCTCTCTTTTTGTACCTGCAGGGTGTCCGTTAGGTCTTTTACCTTTATTAGTTATAATTGAATTTATCTCTTATTTAGCTAGAAATGTATCTTTAGGATTAAGACTAGCAGCTAACATATTAAGTGGACACATGTTACTTAATATATTAAGTGGATTTACATTTAATATAATGGCTTCTGGTGTTATATTCTTCTTTGTAGGTCTACTACCTTTAATATTCATTATAGCATTCTGTGGTTTAGAATTAGGTATAGCCTTTATTCAAGCCCAAGTATTTGTGGTATTATCTTGTAGCTATATAAAAGACGGTTTAGATTTACATTAAATCTAAAAACCAAAAAAATTATAAATATTTATAAATCCTTTTACTTCTAAAATATTAAATAAAAAAAAAATACTTATGGGAGATATGTAGGCTCATTGATATATTAATTTTTTGATATATCTACTGGAAGATATCTAGACTTTGGAGAGGGCTGGGGCTCTAAGGCAAAGATAAAAATTAATACTTGCTTATCCTTGTATTTAGTTACAGGGGTTGTATACTTGAATAAGTATAAGGATATTTTATATTCTTATTAGTTTTTAAGTATTAATTTTTATTTATTATAACCTTGTCAGGTTATAATTTATTTAATTGTAAATTTTGTCTTAGTGTAAACCTTTTTTATATAATTATCTTTTTTAATGAAAAAAAGACCTGAATTAGCTAAAATAAAAACACAAGCAGAAACAGAACAAGAAAAAGACGATCAAAGATTAGGAAATTGTATGCATCCTGATGAGGAAATAAGAATATTAGAACAAGATGGAACAAACCTTTATTGTGATATGAATCAAGAAAAAAATCTTAAGCATCCGTTATTTGATGATTCAGGTCCTGCTTTACATTGTTGTAAATGTGGTGCACTTATTTGTAGAGATTGTTATAGCGGAACTCCTATACCTAGTCCTACAAGTGAGGAAGAGTATGAGGGGTGAGGAGATAATAATAACGAGTCTTCTGAAAAACCAGGTGACTCTTCTACAAAGCCAGGCGACTCTTCTACAAAGCCAGGAAGTTCTTCTGGTGATCCAGGAAGTTCTTCTGGTAACGTAGGTTCTTCTGGTAACGCAGGAAGTTCTTCTGGTAATGCGGGAGATTCTTCTAATGCAAGCGGCTCTTCTACAAATCAAAGTAATTTTTATAATGAAAATTCCA